>ODAI012120614.1_pt1 | contig 42803 bp, 45 predicted proteins | sample 1539321 | NCBI WGS metagenome assembly ODAI01 (sample SAMN02144231, study PRJEB22623) | gut metagenome | biome: sheep rumen | host: Ovis aries | place: New Zealand
CTAGACCCTCAAACTAGACCCTCAAACAAAACCCTCAAAAACTCCCCATACTAAAAGGGCCTGACCCTCAAGTCAGACCCTAAAAACGCTTGGCAAACCCTCAAAAAGTTTGATTATCCCAAAAAAGGCAAAAGTGACTTATCATCCTAAATCACTTTTGCCTCAATTTTAAGCATTTACTTTTTTAAATATTTACTTTTGGAAGTGTTGCAAAACTCTTCTCAAGTTCTTCATCTGAAGGAATGTAATCCGACATCTCACCATCATTGAATTTCTGATATGCGACCATATCAAAATATCCTGTTCCTGTAAGGCCGAACAGAATTGTCTTCTCTTCGCCCGTCTCCTTACACTTAAGAGCTTCATCGATTGCAGCTCTGATAGCATGGCTGCTCTCCGGAGCGGGAAGAATTCCCTCAACTCTTGCAAACTGCTCTGCTGCCTCGAATACAGCTGTCTGCTCAACGGATCTTGCTTCCATAAATCCATCGTGATAGAGCTGTGAAAGAATCGGGCTCATGCCGTGATATCTAAGTCCTCCCGCATGGTTTGCAGAAGGAATGAAGTTACTTCCAAGCGTGTACATCTTTGCAAGAGGACATACCATTCCCGTATCGCAGAAGTCATATGCAAATTTACCTCTTGTAAGGCTCGGACAGCTTGCAGGCTCAATAGCTATGATCTGATAATCTTTTTCACCGCGAAGTTTCTCACCCATGAAAGGAGAAATAAGTCCGCCGAGGTTAGATCCGCCTCCCGCACAGCCAATGATGATATCGGGAGTAATACCGTACTTATCAAGCGCAGCCTTTGCTTCAAGACCTATGACAGTCTGATGGAGAAGTACCTGATTAAGAACGCTTCCAAGAACATATCTGTAACCTTCAGTCTTTGTAGCAACTTCTACAGCCTCAGAAATAGCGCAGCCAAGTGAACCTGTTGTTCCGGGGTGCTCCGCATTTATCTTTCTTCCGATTTCTGTATCCATTGAAGGAGAAGGTGTTACGCTTGCTCCGTATGTACGCATAACTTCACGTCTGAAAGGCTTCTGCTCATATGAAACCTTAACCATATATACTTTACAATCAATTCCAAGATATGCAGATGCCATTGAAAGAGCTGTTCCCCACTGACCTGCACCGGTCTCGGTTGTAACGCCCTTAAGTCCCTGCTTCTTAGCATAATATGCCTGAACAATAGCAGAATTAAGCTTGTGGCTTCCGCTCGTGTTATTACCCTCAAATTTGTAATAAATCTTTGCCGGAGTTCCAAGTGCTTTCTCAAGACAGTACGCTCTTACCAAAGGAGCGGGTCTGTACATCTTGTAAAAGTTTCGGATCTCATCCGGAATATCTATATAAGCAGTTGTATCATCAAGTTCCTGCTTTATAAGTTCATCACAAAAAACAGGACGAAGATCGTCAAAGCTCATCGGCTTCATTGTCGCCGGATTAAGAAGCGGCGCCGGTTTATTCTTCATATCCGCTCTGACGTTATACCACTGTTTTGGAATCTCGTCCTCGCTAAGATAAATTTTATAAGGTATCTTTGTATTTTCGCTCATAAAAAAAGCCCCCTAACTTTCGCAATTTAGTTCATTAAAGCACAAAAAAGGCCGCAATGTCAACCTCTTGCTGCCTTTATAGATATCAGTAAATCCTCAGGAACAAAGAGCTTTCCGCAGCCTGTTCCAAGGTCTATATCAGGTTTATTCGCCCCGTGAAAATCAGATCCTCCGCTTACCAAAAGATCGTATTTCTTCGCAAGCTCTTTTATCTGCCTCTCATCCCGTAGTTCATACGTGGAATAAATAGCTTCTATTCCCACAAGTCCCGCCTCTTTAAGTTTTCCCACAAACGCATCCAGTCTGTCGTCGCCGAATCTGCACAAGATAGGATGGGCAAAAACAGGAACTCCCTTAGCCTTAAGTATGCTCCTTATGGCATCTTCGGGAGTTATCTTCTCTCTTCCGACATAGTACGGGCAATGGTCTCCTATATATCTGTCAAAGACCTCCGCTCTGCTGTTTACGTATCCCCTGTCTACCATGAATTTAGCATAATGCGCCCTTGTTATCACGGTATCGGGAAACTCTTTGGTAAGCTCCTCATACGAAATGGGAATCCCAGCTTCTTCAGTGAGCTTCTTACACATCTTCTTATTTCTGACAGTTCTTGAATCTATAAAATCTTTCAGCCCGCTCACGAACTCTTTATCATGATTGTCGATATACAATCCCACAATGTGAACTTCTCGTCCTTCACCTTCCGTAGAGAGCTCAACGCCCGGAACGACTTCCAAATCCGGATATTTCGAAGCAGCATACTCTATAGCTTCATCAACACCGTCCACCGTGTCATGATCTGTCAGCGCGATTGCGGCAAGCCCCTTTTCATGTACCCTGTCAATCAGCTCTTTTACAGAAAAAGTTCCGTCCGAATAAGTTGAATGTGTATGTAAATCAATCGCTCTCATTTATCTCTCCTGTTATCTATTGTAGGTTCATCATCTAAATATACAGAAAGTTCGACATTTCTGACTGACTTACTTCCCGTAAAATAGGCACTTCCAACAATCTCATGAAAAATACGATATCCTCTTTCTTTAATATACTCCGAAATATATATGAGTACTAATCAGGAAATCATGCCAATGTTCTATTTCTGTAGTAAAATCACTGAATCTTTTGCAAATGACTATGCTCGCCGTCATATACCGACTCATATATCTCTACATTCGGCAGATACGCCTTAATAGCTTTACCTACTTCATCTTTATCATAATTGTCATCTTCATAACTAAAAATAATCTGCTCAGCTTTATCGAACTCTGTTAAAAAAGCATACTCCTCATTACTTGGAACATAATCACATCCTAAAATAACAACCGGAACACAAAAATGTATATCATCAGTAGGCTCTAATTCTTCGCCCATACATTCGCCAATATTTATTGATACGAATTGCATTTTTGAATTACAATTTATCCCTAATTCCGCCGGATAAATATCGTCTTTCGTAAAATTACCAAAAAAAGAATTTATCCATTCGCTTCCATCTATGTTTATAATATCTATTGCTATATCATCAGGAAAATAATCTGGATTCTCCTCAACAAATTTATTATGAGCATTAATTATTTCGCTTAATTCCTTATACCCTTCCAGACCATTATCATAGTTAATTTCTAATTCTATTTTTCCTTTATCCTCCACATATCTCCATACATTTATATTCTCATGCGAAAAAAGCCCTATTTCTTTAACCCATTTTTTGTATGACGTTTTGATATTAAATCTGTCCACATAGAATCGTGGACCGCAAGCAGTCAATGATAGCAGAAGGGCAAGAAACACTACAGCAATACTGTATCTCTTACTGTCCATCCATAATCCCCTTTAATTATTTATTGAACTCATAACCGAAAAATCACCTTATATTCTGCAAATGATACTCATTTTTCCCACTATCAAATTCATATTTATAGATTTCAACATTTGGTAAATATTCTATTATATTATCAGCCGTTGCATTCTCATCAAAGTTTGTTAATTTACCATCCCTATTACTATAATCAAGTATTATCTGATCAACCTTTTTAAATTCTGATAAAAATTCATATATTTTCCCATCAGGTGCATCAGCCCCCTTAAAGCGCAAGGTTATTACCGGAATGTCGAGATGTATATTATCATTTTTCTCAATCTCAGATGTTGCAGCATTCAAATCTATTTGCATCCATTGTATCTTTGCATTGCATTCTTTTTTCAATTCCGCCTCTAGATAATCTTCACTTGTAAAATTACTGAAATACGAAACAGTCTGCTGACTTACGGCAGTATTAAGAATATTTAAACGTATATTTTCAGGAAAGTAATCTGGGTTTTCATCAACAAATTTATTATGTTTATTGATTATATCGCACAATTCCTCATACCCAACCAAATCATTATCATATATTATTTCCAATTCTATACTGCCCTTATCTTTATCTTCGTTATATCTTAAAACACGTATATTCTCATATGAAAAAAGGCCTATTTCCTTAACCCATTCCTTATATGAAGTTTTGATATTAAATCTATTCACATAGGGCTGTGGGCCACAAGCCGTCAATAATATAAGTAAACCCAGAAATATAGAAGCAATGTAATATATATTTTTTTTCATTAGCAAACCCTTTACTTCCTTTGTTCATATCCTAAGCCTATGTTCTATTTCTATAACAAAATCACTGAATCTTTTTCAAATGATACTCCTTCTCTTGCGCATCATAAACTTCGTTATAAACCTCAACATCCGGTAGAACTCTTTTAATATACTCGCATGTTTGCTCTTCATCAAAATCAAGTAAGTTATCATCTTGATCGCGATAATAAAGTATAACCTGTTCAGCATCTTTAAATTCTGATAAAAACTCATACGTATCGGCATCAGGAGCTTCCGACCCGATTCCCCCCAATGATATAACCGGAATATCTAAAGCAATATTGTCATCTTTAACAATTTCACAAGTAGCAGTATTCAAATCTAACGTCATACATTGTATTTTTAAATTACAATCCTTTCCCAATTCCAAGACATATGAATCATCACTTGTAAAATTACTGAAAATTGAAATATCTTGTTCACTTGCATACTCATTAATTATATAAAATTTCGTACCCTCCTTAAAATAATCAGGATTATTCTCCACAAATTTATTGTGATTATTAACTATAGTGCATAATTCTTCGTATCCAGACAGATAATTGTCATATTCCAGATAAACTGTTATTTCATTTTCTTCTTCATAAGACCTAACTTTTACATCTTTGTACGAGAAAAGTCCAATTTCATTAACCCATTTTTTATGTGATGTTCCTATATTAAACCTATTCTTACAAACTCTTGGACCGCATGCAGTTGTAAGAAGTGCAATCAAAAAAAAACAAAATATATGCAATATATTTTTTTCTATTTTTCATACGTTATTTCCTTCAATTAATCTCAGTATTCATAACACTTGAAAAAGGCTGATCAAAGGGGTTCTTTGACACCGCATCAATATACTGGTCATAATCAACATAATATTTTTTCCCCAAGAAGAAATTTCTACCATTCTTCTCCGTACTCCATTAGCATCATTATCTTCATATATACCGGATCCTTTTTGCCAGGCACTCCCGTAACCGTAATAAATGTGTCGCTGACTGTACCTATTCTAACCCTTTTTGAATCATCAACGTAAATATGATCATCATCACTTTTTTCCGTCGTACAGTTGTATTTGCATCCCATATACATTGAGATACTTTGAAAGCTTTGAGCTTTTAAAACAGCAAATGGATTAATATTATTTATTCTTTTTGTATCAACTCCTACCTTCTTTAGAACCTCCTCTACCTGCACATGTATTGCATCCAATATAGAAGCCGTAGTAACTATTTGTCCATGAAGTTCATCCACATCATCTTCAATCCCGCTCTGATTGATTTCGCTGTACATTTCTTCATCGAACTCTTCAATTTAGTTTTTTTAAAATATTCATACGGTAATTTTGTATGTTTTTATCTTCGCTAGATATTTCTTAAGGATATACATATCAAATTTTTTGCTGCTCAAAACTACTGCAATCTTTCCAGATGATACTCATTTTGTTGTTCATTCAAAAATACATTATATATTTCGACATTAGGTAGATGTTGTTTAATCAATTGACATTCAGCTTCTTTATCGTAATCAACTAAGCTTCCACTAGAATCACAATGAAAAATGATTATTTGTTCAGCATTTGTAAACTCATCCAAAAAATCATATTCTACACTCTTAACCCCATCAAAGTCTAGTATAATAACAGGAATATCTAATTTTATATCGTCACTTTTATTAACTTCGTTAATAGAATTATCGATATCTATCCACATATATTGTATTTTAGCCGTATCTTGCCTTCCAAGTTCCTGTATCCATTCAATTCTGGGATTACTCTGCCAATCATTAAAAAAAACAGAATACCATCGTACTTCATCTCCCATCATATTATGAAAAGATATTTTTATATCATCAGGAAAATAAGCAGAATCAGCTCCAACAAATTTATTGTGAGCATTTATGATATCACAAGCTTCTTTATATGCAGAAATCTCACCTTCTGTTTCAAAACTTATAGATATTTTATCATCTGCCTCATAACAGTTCACTCGTACTTGTTTCGTTGAATATAGCCCTATATTTTCCGCCCATTCTTTGTAAGATGTATGAATATTATGCTTAGGAAATGGAATTATCCTAGTACATGCAGTTATACTTATCAGCACAATAAACAACGTCAAAATAACTAAATGCCTGATTTTACTCATATTATTTCTCCACAGTTGTATTAGTAATACTTGAAAAAGGCTCATTGTTGGGATCATCTGATACAATGTCTATATACTGATCGTAATCAACATATAATTTTTCTCCCCAAGAAGATATTTCCACCATTCTTCGAGTTTTTCCCGTTGCATCGGTATCTTCATATATCGCAGTTGCAGTTACATAATGGCTCGTTACAGCTTTATATTTAACCGTATAAGTACCTTTTTTATACTCATAAAACATAACACCAACTTTCGTGTCATCTCCAGCTTTTTTGGCATTTTCTTTATTATCATTTACCGCCCATATGACAGGAATTCCCTCTTTGAGCTGCTTTTTCATATTTTGATAATCATTCTGATAACCTTGAACATAATCCCAATCCGTCTTTACATTTATACCTTTATTCTTACATGTATGTTCAACATACTCTGTCATCTGTCCGGGTAATGCTCCAGTAAAACCTTTAACCGCATTAATTCTATTTTTCGATTTTTGCGTGCGTGAGTCAGGAGAACAATCTTCAGCCTTCATATAAGCATTTACCATTTTTTTATATTCTTCTATGGATATCGTCGTTTGTCCCGTCAAATATAAAGATTGGTTTACAGCAGCTATGGCCCCGCAACCATTAGCATCTAGTTTTTTTCCATAGTCAGGTTCATTTATAAACCAACTTTGATTTCCACCATAATGCAAATCTGACGAGTTCGGATCTGTAACCGAAACAAACGTATCACTGACCTTTCCAATTCTTACTCTTTTTGAATCATCTACAGTAAATGAATTTTCATAAGTAGCAGAAAATCTTGAACCGGCAACCTTTTCAAACAGCTTAGCAATATATATTTCTTTAGCTTTTTTCCGCAACTCTTTCTGTTCTTCTGGACTTAATGCCTTAGCTTTAGCATTGAGAGAAATGAGTCCTAAAGAGATCTTTGACACGTTCTCAACTTTAACTGGTATTGAATCAAGCATAGAAGCCGTAGTAACTATTTGTCCATGAAGTTCATCCACATCATCTTCAATCCCGCTCTGATTAATTTCGCTGTACATTTCTTCATCGAACTCTTCAAACTTCCTGATGCAGTGATCGATTAATCCGCCTGAACCGTCCAGGTCTTCGTACATCTCGCCCAACATACGATAACTCGGCGGAGTCAGACTTCCATTGATCCTTCTGAACTTATCTGCTATATATCTCGCTTTACATTCTATATCATATCCCGCAACATCAACAACTCTATCGCATCCCTTAAAATGCTTTTTTATATATAGCAAAATATCCGTATCTATCCTCGCCTTAGGGGAAGAATCTACCTTATCCTTAAATTCATTAAGCATATGATAATACATAGAAACCAAACGTCTTTGAACATCGATTTGCATCATATGAAGCTTATTTTGTCCCGCATCGATAAAGTTCTTGGAAGCTTCAGCCGCTTGTCCTCTGTAAGTATCATTATAGTAATATTTTGCCATTCCTTCTTCAAATGACCGTAAGTCGTCGGTATATCTATCATATGCCCCGACAAAAGACTCTATAAAATTTTCTATTTTTTCTGTGTCCCATGTTTTATTCATTGTTTTTATCCTCTACTGGATTCTCTTTCCCTTTCGCGTAGCTCTTCTTCAAGACGCTCTATCTCTCTTTCGTATTCGCATATCATCTCACGAAGCCTCTCTATTGTTGCATCGATTTGCGATATAAATTCCTGTGTATCGTTTTGGCAAATCTCTGTCCTCACGGTAATATCGTAGCGCGCATCTTCGACATTTTCTTCAAGTTTTCCTCTAAACTGCTCACCGCAGGTTATATCAAAGTTTTTCGCAGGTTCATATGCATCCTCTTGAATTATCCGGTATTTATGATCAATGTACTCTCGTGCTTCTTCAAGCTCAGCAATGCCTTCCTCGCATTCTCTTATTTTCTGATGTAATCTTGATATATCTGAATGAATCCCCATTACTTCTTACCCCCAATCTTTTCGACAGTAAGACTATCGCTGAGGATCTTATCCTGTTCGATCATGCTGTCTCTTAATGTAAGAAGGGCTCTTGGAAGCGAATCTGCAGTTTCATGCTTATATGAATCCTGTGTTTCATAGACCTTCATAAGGATCTTATTCATTTTTCTGCCCGCTTCAGTCCCCTCCATGACTTTAAGATTACCAAGAGGCGAATCTGAAAGTTCACAACTTGCCGCTGCATTCTGAATATCCGTAACTATCCCCGTGAACACATTTGTGTCCATAAAAACTTCTCTTTCTGCCATTTTTCACACCTCATATATTTCTAATTTTAAAATTTTCCTTAATAAAGTATTAACATTTTATCACGCAAAATAACCTAAATCAACGACAAAAAATGGGGCCTATTTAGCTACTCTCCATATGCTAATAGGTCCCATTTTTTCTAATATCAAATTATTACGTTTGTATTATCGCACCAAGAATAATATCTGCTAATCCGTCATTGTCGTTATCCTCTTTGGTTACAATATCACATACCTTTTTTACCGCATCCTTTGCATTTAGCATTGCTACGCCGACACCTGCTGCCTCGAGCATCGAAATATCATTCTCCTCATCTCCGGCTGCATAGGTATTCCCGATCGGCACGCCAAGAATTTCCGCAAGCTTCTTTACCGCACTTCCTTTTCCGGCTTCTTTTGGGAATATCTCAAGGTAATACGGACTTGAATATAAAAGAGTGAGTCTGTCGCCAACTGCTTCAGCAAGCGCCTTTCGGAAATTCTCCTGTTTTTCCTTGTCATGCAGCTCTATGGCTATCATCTTTGGCGGTGGGGATGTGAGCTCTTTTACCACATCATCGGTTACAAGAAGCGGCGTTTTGATAACCCTCCTGTAATAGTCCATACACTCGTCATTCATGGAAGTCACTATATGCGTATCATTGTAGGTATGGCAGTGAATATCAAACTTTTTTGCCATATCCATGATAACGGGCACCAGATCAAGCGGAACGCCCGTCTTATAAACGTATTTTTCCTCATCGACACTGTATATCTCAGTTCCGTTACAACCGCACAAAAAAGAACCCTGAAAGTTAAGTCCCAGTCCGCGATAGACAGCTTTTGCGCTATCTATCGCCCTGCCGGTGTTTATACAAAAATAATTACCGGCATCCGTGAACTTCTTCAGGGCATCCATCGTCCTTGGTGAAATATCTTTTTTAGTTGTAAGAAGAGTGCCGTCTAGGTCAAAGAAAAAAATCTTTCTGTCAGATCTCTTCACTTAATACTCCTTACTTCTTATGCTTCAACGATCAAATATCTTCCGTCACCTATATCAAAAACTTCATCAGCTTCAAGTACATTACTACCTTCAGTGTCAACACCGGACTCCTCAAAATACTCTTCGACTTCATCCGGACTGTTAACAACAACTGCCATCGAGTCCTCCAAAAAAGCTTCCGCTTCTTCCATGTTCTCTGCTACATCCTCAGGAAAAAGCTGTCCCTGATTCTCCAAAAAACATCTCAATACTGCTTCATCATACTCATGCATACAAAAAACCTCCAATTACAACAAATCTTTCCTTTTCATCTCTGCGTAGAGTCTTGCCACAGGCAAACCTACAACATTATAAAAATCACCCTTTATTCCGCCGATATAGCGTGCAAACAAGCCTTGTACCCCATAGGCTCCCGCTTTGTCGTCAGGTTCATTGGTTTTAACATAAGCGTCAATTTCATCATCAGTCATTTTTACGACATCAACATTTGTTTCTTCGCAAAATGATACGTGTCCTTCTTTTCCGTCTTTCCTGAAAAATAAAGTCACCCCTGTGTATACCTGATGCGTGTTGCCTGAAAGCTCCCCGATCATCCTCCTCGCATCATCTTTATCAGAAGGTTTACCAAGCACTTTCTGATTATATGATACGACTGTGTCAGCGCCTATTACAACCACGTCTTCCGTTAAAATTTTATGAAAAATCTCTGAAGCTTTTTTGAAAGAAAGCTCCATGACAACTTTTTCGGGCTCCTTTGAGTCTGTGACCTCTTCTCCTTCCGGAATAAGAATCTCGTAATCCTCGATTACCTTTCTCAAAAGCTCTTTGCGTCTGGGTGACCCCGATGCCAGTACATATCTCATCTTATTACCTCGTGCTACTCCTTTACAATAGTACATTTTTCACTTTTTAAGCCTTAACATTAGGATTTGTCTCGGGAATAAAGATTCTCGTGTTCCTGCTGTTAAATGTTTTTGCCTCAGCATAAGCCTCTTCGCACAGTATCTTCTGCGAATTTATCCTCGGTACATCCTCAGAAACAACGGCCTTTACGTACTCTCCCTTGTCATTCATTATATGAGCCTTCTCGGTATCACGAAGTTCCAGGTCAAGTATATGCCACGCTTTCTTCTTAAGCTCCTCATTCTCAATGGGGAAAAGAATCTCCACACGCCTCTCAAGATTTCGCGGCATCCAGTCCGCGCTGCTTGCATAGATTTCTCTGCTGCCGCCGTTCTCAAAACAGAATATTCTGCTGTGCTCAAGGAAATTACCGACGATGGACCTGACTGTAATATTCTCCGAAACGCCCTTTATTCCCGTCTTAAGGCAGCATATGCCCCTTACTATAAGGTCTATCTTAACTCCCGCACAGCTCGCAAGATAAAGCTCCGCGATGACATCCTTGTGGCATATCGCATTCATCTTTGCCACTATCCTTGCGGGCTCATTCTTAAGAGCATGCTCTTTTTCCCTTCTGATAAGGTCTATTATTCTGTCTTTGAGCCATAGCGGCGCAAGCGACAATTTGTTCCATCCAAGCGGCTCCGAATATCCCGAAAGCATGTTGAATACGGCCGTCGCATCCTCACCAAACGCTGGCGCGCATGTGAAAAGACCTATATCCGTATATTGCTTTGCAGTCGAATCATTGTAATTTCCCGTAGCAAGATGAACGTATCTCTTTATACCGTCCTCTTCCTTACGGACCACAAGCGTTATCTTACAATGCGTTTTAAGTCCCACAAGTCCGTATATTACGTGGCATCCCGCTTTCTCAAGCATTTTTGCCCATACGATATTATTCTCTTCATCAAACCTTGCCTTCAGCTCAACAAGCACCGTAACCTGCTTGCCGTTATCTGCTGCCTTTGCAAGAGCTGCGATAATAGGCGAGTTACCGCTTACTCTGTAAAGAGTCTGCTTGATTGCCAAGACTCCGGGATCAACCGCTGCCTCTTCTACAAATCTGACAACATTTTCAAAAGTCTCATAAGGATGATGCATAAGGACGTCACCGTCACTTATAACCTTGAAAATATCCTTTTCTCCTATAAAGGCAGGAACCGGACTTGGCGGCCTGTATCCATGCTCTTTGAGATGATCGAATCCCTCAACCTTATAAAGCTTCATCAAAAAAGTAAGATCAAGCGGTCCGTTCACCTTAAATATCTCATTGTCGTCAACATCAAGTTCCTTGGCTATAAGCTTTAAAAGCTTCTCATCCATCCCCGCAGATACTTCGAGCCTTATTGCCTGTCCCCACTGACGCTTCTTTATCTGCTTCTCGATCTCTTTAAGCAGATCTTCCGCTTCGTCCTCATCTATGGAAAGATCGGCATTTCGCTCAACCCTGTAAGGTGCGCTGGCAATGACATCATAGTTAAGATAAAGCTTATCCACGTTTTGCATTATGAGATTTTCAAGGAATATATATTTCCCCGATCTGTTCTCTTCATTTCCCGGAATATGTAATAACCTCGGAAGAACGTCCGGCACCTGTACGGTAGCAAAATCAACGTCGTCTTTTCCTTCTTTCTTTTTAAGGAGCGCTCCTATATTGAGCGTTTTATTCCTTATAAGCGGAAAAGGCCTCGATGAATCAACCGCCATGGGAGTCAGAACAGGGAAAACAACTTCATCAAAATATCTCTCCGCATAATCAAGCTCTTTTCCCTTAAGCTCGCTTATATCGCATATATTAAATCCGTTCTCTTCAAGAAGCGGCAAAAGACAGTCATTATAGACCGCATATTGACTCTCCGTAAAATCGTGCAGCTTTTTAAGGACCTCCTGAAGCTGCTTTGTCGCAGTCATACCGGCGATATCCGGCTTTTTATACCCCGCATTTATCATATCCTTGAGCGATGCAACGCGAACCATAAAAAACTCATCAAGATTACTTGCCGAAATACTCAAAAACTTAACTCTCTCAAGCAAAGGATTCGATTCATCCTCAGCCTCACAAAGCACTCTTTCGTTAAACTGTATCCAGCTAAGTTCCCTATTCGTATAATATTTGGAACTTTCAACATTAACGCCCGTTTTACCTGAAGTTTTGCTCTTTGTCATAATATCCCTCTCATATTTGTCACAACAGCTTCTTCTGCCTTATTACAGGCTTTACCCCGAACACTTCTTCAAAAAAATTCGCCCTGTTTGTAAAAAGACCTTTTTCCAGCGTTATATCCGCCGCAGTATCGACATTTATAACAAGCTCTCTTTCTTTAAGTTCTACCGTAACATCTTTAAACTTCTGCTTATGCGTCCTGTCAAGGCCGTTCGCAACTCGCATTATCGCTGTAAGCTTAGCTATCCTGAGATAGTCTTCCCTTGAGAGTCCGTCAAAAAATCTGCTTCCGCTGCTGTAATACTCAAAACTCTCGTGATTAAATCTCACGACATTTGCAACAATGGCTCTCTCCACATGAGAAAGACCGATAATCTCAGTCGACATTATTATGTTGTATGAACAGTCACCCAGATATACAAGACTTATGTACTTTCCGCAATCATGGAGGATCGTTGCGATCTGCAAAAGAAGTCTCTCTCTTTCTCCGAGTCCATGCAGATTCTTCGTACTGTCAAAGATGGTAAGCGCGATCTTCTGAAGTGTCTCTCTTCTTGACCTGCTGCCCATATATCTCTTTGAAATATTCTGTGCACAGGCAATAATGTCCTGTTCAAAATCATGCGGCGACTTTATGTAATTCTTGTTTTCCGCATATTCATAGGCTATTCCGTCGCAAAGTGTAATTCCCGGAGCCCACAGATTTTCAGCATTTGTAACATCCAGAATACACTTTACAAGGACACCCGCAACATGAAAAAGCGGAACATTCTCTTCCGGAATATTGAGCTTTTTGGCAAGTTCAAGATCGCTCTTTTTATAAGATTTTTTATAAAATTTGCGATATTCCTCCGCCGAAGCGTATCCTTCTCTCTCCGTTCCGATACCGACCTTTTGAAGCACGGGAGATACGTAGTCGTCAATGATAATTAGATTCTCGACTTTTTTATCCTTAAGATGCATCTTACTGAAAACCGAAAGTCTTGAATTAATAAGCTCCGTAACAAGCTCCGCGTACTTAAGTCTTGAAGCATGCACCTGCTCCATGGTCGTATGCAGACGAAGAACACCTGTCATAAGATTCTGGGTTACAACAAGTGTATCTTTTTCAAAAAGAGATATCTGTATACTGCCTCCGCCTATATCCGCGATTGCGGTAGGTTTAGAGATTATCTCTTCAAACTGATCGTATTTAAGCGCAATGGACTTATAGTCTATAAAACGCTGTTCCGAATTACTAAGGACATCTATATGTATGCCCGTTCTGTTCTCGATAAGGTCACGTACAATGGCAATATCCTTAGTCTCCCTTATCGCACTGGTTCCGTACGCCTGATAATGAGTTACTCCGTACTCCTTCATTATCTTCTTGTACTCCGAAAGAATACGTATCATCTCATCGACGTGATAACTTGATATTCTGCCTGTCGCATAAGTCTCACTTCCGATATCCATGCGATGACGTACGTGATCCAGTTCTCTTACACCATACTTCATTGACAGTTCAAATATCTTAAGCGATATTTCATATGAACCGACATCAATAGCAGCAAATACTTCACCCGTCATAAGTTAAACCCCTCATAGTTTAATTCTGCTGAAAAATCAGTAATTACCGAGTATTCTAAGCGTTTTTGCTTCCTCACGAAGTCCGCGAAGTGCATTCTTAACCGCACTGTCTCCAAGATTTCCGTCAAAATCTATGAAGAATCTGTATTCCCAGTTTCTGTCCTCTATAGGTCTTGATTCAATCTTGGTCATATTGAGATTGTTATATATAAAATGTGACATGATGTGATAAAGAGAGCCTGCTTCATGTGGAATTTCGAGGCATATGCTTATCTTTTTCGCATCCTTCAAAAATACTTTCTGATTTGTTACTATTATAAATCTTGTCGAATTTGAATCCGCCTGATTTATTCCTTCTTTTATTACTTCACGGCCGTACACGCCAGCTGCGCCGGCACCTGCTATAGCAGCCTGAGTTTTATCTTTTTCATCCGCAACTTTCTTTGCCGCAAACGCATTGTTCTTCATACCTATCTGCTGAATGTTTCCGTTTTCGGACAAGAACTTCGCGCTCTGCATAAGTGCCTGCGGATGAGCATAGACCGTCTTGATATCTTCAAGCTTTGCTCCGGGTACTCCCAAAAGACAATGCTTAATCTCTATGATCTGTTCTCCGACGATATAATGTTCATACTCGGAAAGAAGATCGTATATCTCGCTCACGATACCCGCTGTCGAATTTTCAATGGGAAGAACCGCATAATCAACACTTCCCTCTTCCAAAAGAGCCATTGCATCCCTGAATGTCTCAACAGCCGTACTGTTTACATCTTCTCCGAAAAACTTTTTCATTGCTTCTTCCGAATAAGAGCCGGCAGCGCCCTGAAAGCAAACTCTGGAGTTCTTTTTATCTATGCTGTCTTTCTGTATAAAAGGAAGATTCCCCGAAGCTCCTTTCTCTGAAAGTTTCTGATACTGAAGTTTTCTACTCATAGACATTAGCTGGGAAAAGAGCTCCTCAACGCCAATCCTGTTAAAATCAGAATGTGCAAGCGCCTTAACCGCCTTAAGCTTCTCATCTTCTCTTTGCTTGTCAAAAACTTTTTTTCCTACAGATATTTTATAATCAGCGACCTGTGACGCAACTTCCATTCTCTTTTCATAAAGTTCGACAATCTGCTTGTCTATAACATCAATCTCGCTTCGTAAATCTTTCAGATCCATAAATTTGCGTATTCCTCCAAGTGTTAAATCTAATAGAATTTTAGAACAAATGCTTCTTGATAGCAAGAAATAACACGCCTATAATAATTATAACGGAAACATAAAAAGAGGTGGACAAATGACAAAACGAACTGCGGTTACTTTCGCTATCATTACTCTTATCATAGCATTTGTTGTTGCAGTCCATATCAAGGATCAGCAGATAGCTATGTTCCCATCCGATCATGGCAACCTGGCGGGTAATCTTCATAATTCCGGTCTTGTCTTTGAAATGGACGGCAAGGTCTTTTTTTCCAATCCCGCTGACAGCGATTGTCTTTATTCCATGGATCCCAATGAAAATAATCCCAAAAGACTCACCAGCATGGGAGTCAAATATATAAACGGCGCAAACGGTCTTTTGTATTTCTACATGGACTCTACCAAAAAATCCGGCAATCTTTCAGGTCTTGGATCAGTCACCAATCAGTACGGTATCTACAGGTGCAAGACTAACGGAAGAAATCAGGTATGTCTTTTAAGAGATCTCTGCGGAGAAGTTCAGTTATGCGGAGAATATCTGTATTTCCAGGTTAAGAAAAACAACGGAGGAACTCTTGAAAAGATAAGAGTCGATCAGAAGAACCGCTCTGTCGTTGCGAATGAAAAGATATCTCCCGTTTGTTACAGTAACGGTGCAATATATTTTTCAGGTGTGACAGCAGATCACAACCTTCATGCCATGCAGACAGCTGCGGGAGATTCGATTTCTACCGTACTCGAAGGCAACTATTTTAATCCCGTTGTCCATGGAGACTATATCTACTACATGAACGGCGATGATAATTACAGTTTATGGCGCGCAAATCTTGCAAGCGGCGAAAAGCAGCCTATTATTCCGGAAAGGCTTGATTGTTTTGCCATGGACGATAATTATATTTATTATGCATTTTCCGATCCGAACACTCCGTCTTTAAAAAGATGTACTCTCACAGGAGGAGACACCGTAGTCTTATTTGACGGAATAGTAAACAGTATAAATCTGTCTTCAAAATATCTTTATTTTAAGGTTTACGGATTGGATGATGTGATGTATCATATGCCATTGAATGGATCGTCACCTGCTTCTATTTTTGTAAGTGCCTACTGATCCGTTCATAGCGATTTAGTAATCTTTTTTTGATTTTTTTGAGGAGATGGTATGAATAATATGCGACACATGATGAACCCCCTCGATTTCAGTGTTTCTGAATTGGAGGCCCTTTTCGATGTAGCTAACGACATTGAGAAAAATATGGAAGCCTACTCTCACAAGTGTGACGGAAAGCTTCTCGCTACATGTTTCTATGAACCAAGTACAAGAACAAGACTTAGTTTTGAAACTGCGATGTTAAGACTTGGCGGCAAATGTCTTGGTTTTGCCGATGCAAGCAATTCTTCGGCAGCCAAAGGAGAAAGCGTTGCCGATACGATTCGTGTTATCTCCTGTTTCGCAGACATATGTGCCATGCGACACCCAAAGGAAGGTGCTCCGATGGTAGCAGCTGCCAACTCCGAGATACCTGTTATAAACGCCGGTGACGGTGGTCATCAGCATCCCACACAAACACTTACCGATCTTCTTACGATCAGATCTTTACATGGTAAATTAGGTGATTTCACTATCGGTCTTTGCGGCGACCTTAAATTTGGTCGAACAGTCCACTCTTTGATAAATGCTCTGACAAGATATGAAGGAATTAATTTCATCTTTGTTTCTCCCAAGGAGCTTCGCGTTCCTGATTACATTACAGAAATGCTCAATAACAAAGGCATCAAATACGAAGAAGTGATCAAGCTTGAAGAAGTAATGCCAAAACTTGATTTCCTTTACATGACACGTGTACAGAAAGAACGTTTCTTCAATGAGGAAGATTATATCAGACTTCGCAATTTCTACATTCTCGACGAAGCAAAGATGACTCTTGCAAAAGAAAAGATGCACATTCTCCATCCTCTTCCGAGAGTAAACGAGATTGCCGTAGAGATTGACAAAGATCCCAGAGCTGCTTATTTCAAGCAGGTTCAATACGGACTGTATGTAAGAATGGCGCTTATCCTTACGCTTCTTAATATGACAGATGCTCATATGAACGAAGGATTACTTAAGAAATTCTAATAAACAGAAAGAGGTCATACATGTTAAATATCGGAAAAATTGAAGAAGGTTTTGTACTTGATCATATCCAGGCCGGAAAAGGCATGCAGATTTATAACCATTTGGGACTCAATAAGCTCGATTCTACGGTTGCCATAATAAAGAATGCCAAGAGTAAGGTTATGGGCAAAAAAGATATCTTAAAGGTTGAATGCGACATCGATACTCTCAACCTTGATATCCTTGCATATATAGATCACAATATCACTGTTAATGTTATCAAGTCCGGCGAGATCATCGAAAAACGCGCTCTCGTACTTCCCAAGGAAATCACAAACGTTATCCGCTGCCACAATCCCAGATGTATCTCATCTATCGAGCAGGGACTTCCACAGGTCTTCTATCTCGCTGACGAAAAGAACGAGGTTTACCGTTGCAAGTATTGCGACGAGAAATACACTGAAGGTGATGCTTCCAAGAACTAAGAATTCACTGAGTTTTCCTATAAAAAAAGAGTCGCTTGCGGCTCTTTTTTAGATTCAAATGAAAATAATATTTCGATGAAATAATCTTATTGATTCAGATGAAAATAATATTTCGATGAAATAATCTTATTGATTCAGATGAAAAGAGCCTTGAGAAATCATCTGTTTCTCAAGGCTTCTACTTCATGGGGTTTGTCTGTTGTATTTGTTTATATTATCAATTTATCAATATCCGAATTCCTGTGCCCAGTACCAGTTTCCGTCTGCTGCCTGGAATACTGCGATACCTACAGTCTTGTATCCGCCATCAAGAATGTTGGCAGCGTGTGTAGGTGAGTTCATCCATGCTGTGTAAACCGCATCAGCTGACTGATACAATTTAGCAAGATTCTCTCCGTACTGAACATTGCTATCTACTGTCCAGAAATCAGATCCGTTAGGTCTTGTGTGTGAAAATGAAGTTGTGATCTCATTAGCTCTAACCTGAGCTGCTGATGTAAGAGCATCGCTCCATACAAGTGCTGAAAGTCCCTGAGCAGCTCTCTGCTGATTCATAAGGTTGAATACACCTGCGCAAGCATCGATTGCTGCCTGGCTTGATGATGCAGATCCTGCAAGAGCAATTGCCTGATCATCAATATAAGTCTCTCCGGCTCCTTCCTCAGCTCCTCTTGTAGCAGCCTGGCCATCAAGTGCCCCCTCTTTGGCCGATCCGCAAGCCACAAAAGTGAAAGCAAGTACACATGAAAACATTACAGCGAAAAGTTTCTTTAAATTTCTCATATCCATCTCTCCTGCATAAGCATAAATATTAGGTACAACATAACCCTCTCATAACCTAGCTATACTTTATATCAATTCTTTTTATCATTCAATATAGTTAATCACATTTTTTGGGTTAAAAATATCTATTATTTCACTTAAATAAGTTGTCCGTTGAAATTTTTTTACCTAAATTTCGATATAACTCTTCAAACACACTCTTTTACTGGATTTTAAAAATTCACATTTTGCCCTGTTGATTCGAATATATGTTCGGTGTATAGTAATCTTGAAAGAAAAAATCAGTTTTCATCACATCTTTATCGTTTGTGAGGTTTCTTTTGAGTGTTTTATCATACAATTATGACAATTACATATTTCACATCGATGTAAACTCAGCATTTCTCTCATGGTCGGCACTTAAGAAATTGCAGGAAGAGCCCGGGAGCATCGATCTAAGGACTATTCCCTCCGCCGTGGGAGGTGATGTCAAGACGCGTCACGGCATCATCACAGCTAAATCAATTCCGGCCAAGAAATATGGAATCGTTACGGGCGAGCCTGTTATCAAAGCTCTTCAGAAATGTCCCAAGCTGGTCCTTGTTCAATCTGATTTTACAACTTACAAGAAATACTCTCACGCTTTTATCGATATATTAAACAAGTATTCTCCGCGTGTTCAACAGGTATCTGTCGATGAGGCGTACCTTGATATGACAGGAATGAAATCGGTCTACGCAGACCTTGTCACGCCCGATATGCCATTCCCCATCTGTGTTGCCGATAAGATCAAGAATGAAATTCGCGACACTCTTGGATTTACCGTAAATGTCGGAATATCAGACAATAAACTCCTTGCAAAGATGGCAAGTGACTTTACCAAACCGGATAAGATACATACTCTTTTCCCTGATGAAATAGAAAAGAAAATGTGGCCACTTCCCATAGGCGACTTATACGGATGCGGCAAGGCAACCGCTGAAAGGCTCATAAACATCGGGATCCGCACGATTGGAGATGCCGCAAACTCTGATTTGTCTATGTTGTCACATATACTTGGAGAAAATATCGGAAATTATATATATTACAGCGCAAACGGCTACGGAAGCAATGTTGTCTCAGTCGAATATGAAGAAGCCAAAAGCTACTCAAACGAAACAACGCTTTCATCGGATCTAACCGCCAATAATTACGATACTGATATAATACCCGTTCTTAAATATTTGTCAGAAAGCGTATCGAAAAGGCTAAGGCGCGACAATGTATTTGGCCGTACAGTCACAGTCTCCGTTAAGACTACTGATTTTAAGCGTCACTCCTGCCAGATGCAGCTTGAAAATTCCATCGATGATGCCGACAAGCTTTTTATATATTCCAAAGAACTGGCAGATAAAATGTTACTTGGACCGGACGGTCTTTTTATGAAGGGTGAAAATGTCAGACTTGTAGGCGTTGGCCTAAGTAAACTCGATGACGGCTCCTACAGGCAACTCTCGCTGTTTGATGCCTCATTTAACACCAACAGTAATAATGATGAGCGCACAAAGCGGCTGAATAAAATGGCTGATGAGATCAATCTGAAGTTTGGAAAAGATACAATAAAGAAAGGACGCGTCTGATACGCAATATAAAAGCAGGTTTATACATGCAACAACATTGTATAAATCTGCTTTTTTCCATTAATCACCAATTGCGTTTTGCATATCTTCGGGGAGTTGTGCTTCAAAAGAAAGCTTCTCTCCCGTTATAGGCTGCTCAAATTCAAGATGGCATGCATGAAGTGCAGCCCTCGTAAGTCCTTTGTTATCTTGAATATCTTTTCCATAAAGATTGTCTCCGAGAAGAGGATGTCCCAGATACGACATATGAACTCTGATCTGGTGCGTCCTTCCGGTATCAAGTTTAAGCCTTACCAATGAGAAGTCCTGGAACTCTTTTTCAACCTTATAGTGAGTAATCGCTCTCTTACCGTCGTCGCGCACTTCTCTTATCATCCTCTGTCCGGGGATTCTCTCTATTGGCGCATCTACCGTTCCCTCTTTGGTCTCAAAAATACCGCTGCAAAGAGCAAGATATTCTTTTCTGCGCGACATATTTTCATTCTTGCGCGAAAGAATTGATGCACTGTGCCTGTTCTTTGCAAAAATGATAAGTCCCGACGTCTCCCTGTCAAGTCTTCCTATCACACGCATAACGTGCTCCTGTCCTGTTTTCTTATAATAGCCTGCAAGAGCATTACTGAGCGAATCCTTGTAATGAGCATAAGAAGGATGCACGACCATATCTCCCTTTTTATTTAGTAAGATAAGGTCCTCATCTTCATATACTATATCAATCGGCTCATCACTCGGAATAATGAGCGATCCGTTCTCTATGTCTTCATATAACCTTACAGTCAACACTTCTCCGGGCTCAAGCTCAGAGATCACTCTTATAGAATTTCCTTTGCACATGACTCCATCCTCAAAGAGCTTACACCTGCTGACCTCCCTACTTGAAAGCATGAGCCTCTCTCTCATAATCTCGCCCGCAGTCAGCCTTCCGTCTGCTTCTGTCACTGTATATTCGATTTCTCTGTATTCTTTATTCATTCCAATATTATGATTCCCTACTTTCACTTGGTATCATTACTTTTCCAGATATATCAGGAAACAATGGTTAAAATGGCATCTTTATAAACTCTTCCGTATCTCATTGGAATATAGCCAGCTTTAATACATTCATCAAAAAAAATATTGCGATTCAAACACCACATTCTATTATTATATTAGCATCAACAATATATATTGCCGGTTAGTATTGATAGATCAAAGTATACATCATAAAAATCTTCCTTTTCTAAGTTTTCTGTAACAGAAAACTCCTGACAATAATAAAATCCCTTCATAACCGTAGAAATCATGTACTGTATACCCATACGCGAACTAAATTTGATATTACGTTTCTTCACTTGAATTAAACCACTTTTCAATATGGCTTGCCAATCTAGGAATATCACTTAAAGCCTTATCGCATATTTCAATGTATTCATCACCAAAAAAATCTTTCTGATACATTAATTTCTCTTTTTCTTCTTGATACATTTGTTTTACTTCCGAAACAGTTAATAAATAATTTTCTTTACGAGTATAAGGATTTCTAAAAATCTCCCACCTTGCATTTCCATTAAAATTATCTATACACTTTAACAACATATCAAATTTATCATCTTTTTGCTCTAATCGAAAAACCAACATCGGTATAGATGAATATACATCATCTACATGAAACATCTTATACCTCATCCATTCTATCGGAACATATTCTTTAAGCATCTTGCCTATTATAGTTTCATATTCTTTATTCATATTATGGCTCCATATCTTTTTCAAATACATCAAATCCATCTGGATTAATTTCTCTAAGACTTCTAAAATAGTCACTCTTAGGAACAGGTTCATTACTATAACGTGGATCATATATATATTCTCCATCGCTATATACTTCATGGTAATCGAACGGTTCTATACGCCCATACTCATATCCATTATCCTTTTTATAAGCATCACTATTTAATAATTCATTAAACCTATTATCAGTGTTGCTTTCTGTATCTCCCTCTTCTAAATAAATCTTAGGCCCCTCATTTTCTTCTGCCGGAGTCTTCGGGAAGATATCTCGACCTAACTCTTTTTCTTCCACCTTTCCGGACGGAATGTCAGTTACTGAAGGTTCCTGCGGTACTGGAGTAGGCGTTTCAATTATAGGCTTATTGACTTGTCGAACAGCTCAATGAATATGAACTTGGTTTTAAAGACATGACCAAAGAAGAACGTAAGCTTCTCCAAGAATGGGTAAAAAACGGCAACAGCCCTTACGAAAACGGTGATTACGTCTGTGACGATAACTGCCAGCCAATGGATTTTGTCAATACTCTGCGTTTCTGGGAAGATATTCGCAAATGCTATAATCAACTCCCAATTGAAGAAAGAAGATCCATTCAGGGAGAAAACGAGACTCTTGTTTTGGTTTCACATTCCGAATTCGATGAAAATGGATTTCAATTACCAACAGATTTGCTTGAAGAAATAGAGAAAGAAGTTTATTTTTTATAGTTATCATCATGGCCAAGAGAATGTAGCCAAATAATATTTGAGGCTACATCCTCTTTAATTAATTATCACATGAAACTTCGGGATCAATTACATATTCCAGTTTATCTAGCGAAATATTATCAACATTAATTGTTGAACCATCCGCTGAAAATATTTCTAATTCATCCAAATATCCATTAATCACATGAAGCATAAACACAATCGGAGCGCTTTCTTCCTGAAATGCCCTCATCTCAATAGGAACCCTCACAGAATGAGGATATATATCGCCTTGAAGATTTGAAAACTTAATTGTGATAACCCCCTCCTCGTACAACGTTGTAATCACTGATTCTTCTGCTTGTTTTACTAAAATATTTTTATCCATAAAATCCGCTTCAAACATGTAATTGAGCAAATTATTTTCTAATTCTTTAAGTTTATGCATAATCCCATTAACACTTATAAACAAAAATCCATTCTATTGGTGCTTCCAATTCATCCCAATCATCACAGTCATCCATATCACCTAATTCAAAGCAAAGTCCTTTGATCCCTGAAATTTCATATTCATCATTCTCATTCTCATAATCACCAAAATCAGTTTTTATTTCTTTCATGGTTGTCCCAATATGAACAGACTTATAGCTCCCTTTAAATCCATCTGTAACGCCAATCTGCTGTAATGAACCATCTACATCAAACCAAAGCTTGTAGTTATCAAAAGTATAGATAGAAAAACCATCTCCTCTTTCCCAAACAGTATATTTGTCCTCGATTTGAGAAAGAAGTTCTTCCTTCATTGCTCCAATTCTTAAGTTTCCAATTCTTATACCTGGTTCAATTTCACCTATAATCAACATTATTGTACCCTTTCTAAATCTTTAAATCCGCCTAAATCAGTGCCTTCATAATAATCTATTATTTGATTTGTTTCTTTATTTATTATCAACTGTTTTCCATCATGTCGTATAATTATTTGCCTTTGCCCTGCTTGACTTCCCCTAGAGTCATTCCATGTTCCTTCGTATATTTCAGCTACATCACGGTTCTTTTCAAGAAAATCTCGTGCGCCTTGTTCGTACTCTTTTTTACTGGAATACCCCATATCACGACCATGCTTATTGTAATGCTTGCCTTGTTGATACATTTTTTCTTCCGAAACAACTACCGACTTACCATAATCACTATTAGAATAATCCAATCCATCTTCATTTCCTTGAATAGTCATTATCTTCGGTTTATCTTCATCTGCCGGAGTCTTCGGGAATATTTCATGGCCTAACTCTTTTTCTTCCACCTTTCCGGACGGAATATCAGTCACAGAAGGTTTCTGTGGTATGGCGGTTGGTCCTTCGATTATAGTTTTTTTGTCTTCTTTAGGCGGAATCTCAATAATATGGCTATTTTCTTCTTTTTCCTTTGGCGAAACAAACCTTTCAAAACCACGTTTAATATCATGTGAACAGGATAAAACAAAACAAATTAAAAGAACAAACGCAGTTATTGCAATAGCCCAAGGCTGCGAAGCACCAATAGCTTTAATTGCTGCCGCAACTATTCCATAAATTACATCCCATGAAATAGGCCCTATAGCAGCTGCTGACACCATCGAAGCCGAACATTTTTGTACTAAAACTTTTTCATCTTTACTTTTACAATTTAGTAACGCCAGATTAGTTGCAGTCTTTATTATATTAGCATCAATAAGTGCATTTTTGTCATATTTCAATCCTGCAAGTTTGATGATTTCTCGTATATCAGTCGCTAACTTTTCAGGATCAACTACTACATTACTTGCATTAAGAGCATTAACCCAAACTGACTGCCGTTCTACTTCGGTCTTAAACACAGTCATTCCTTCAAGCGCCGATGCTGTGGCTTTTATATCTTTCTGTAGATCGTAAGAATGTTCTTTTATCATAGAACGCTTCATGTGCTGTCTGGCATCTTCATTGAAGTTTTCAAACTTGTGTATACACTTATCCATAAAGCCGCCATGACAGCATAATTCATCATATACTTCCATGGATCTGCGATAGTTGGGCTGAGTAACTTCCTTTCCGTATTTCCCATAGTAATTCTCTATTTCCCGCGCCATGTATTCGATATCATAGCCTTCGTGTTCAAGTTCGTCGTAATAATCCCTATAATCACGCTTGATAAATTCCAAAGTTTCAGAATCAATACGCGCTTTTGGCGAAGAATCCACCTGCTCCCTAAACATATCCCGAACATCGGTACACTTGTAAAAAAGCTCTTTTTGAACTTCCTTACTCTCTACATGAAATTTGTCAAACTGTTTACGGTCAATGAACTCTTTTGATGCATTGGCTGCTTTACCTACATAAGTGGTGTTATGGTAATATTTTCCATATCCGTTCTCAAGTATCTTCGCATCTACGTTGTACCTGTCAATATCATGTGCAAGGCAATCAATAAATCTATCGAATTTTTCTGCATCAAATCTATTAACGTCACTTGCAGAAAAATATCTTTCGTCCTCGTAAATTAACCCCATCTATATAAAACTCCATCCTTAATAATCATCTTCAAGCGAGCAAAGTTCCGCTTCAAGCTCACTATTTCTGTGTTCGAGCTCTTCTATAAGCTCATATATCCTATCTATGATGCTTTGAATATCTGACAGTAGTTTTCCTGTTTCACCAAGTCCCATAGCGGTTCTTCTACAGATTTCTGCTCGGTACTCTTCAACTTCACGCTCAAGACGTCCCCTAAATACATCTCCGCGAGTTATATCATAGGATTTTGTAGGTTCATAGACTTCTTCCCGAATCCTTCTTTCCTTCTCTTTTATGATCTCCGCTTTTTCCTGAAGGTCTGAAATTTCTGACCTATAATCATCAATCTTCTCGCAATTATGGCGAATCTCACGCTCGATATCACCTCTTCGACTCAATTCTCACACCTCCCGGAGTCTTCTCAACCCTAAGGCTTCTGCTTACAGATTCATCAACTTCTATCATGCTGTCCCTAAGCGTAAGAAGTCCTTTGGGGAGGGCTACAGCCGCTTCATATCTATACAATTTCGAAGTTGTATGCACTTCCTTTAAGGCTTCAATAATCTCAACTCCTGCCGGAAAACCGTTAAGGCAATCTGAATTTTTGAGAGCACTATCAGAAAGAACCAGATTATCTGCGGCACTTTGAATATCCCCAACTATCTGTGTGAACACATTTGTGTCCATGAAAACCTCTTTTTCCATCTCTCTCCTTTTGTTTCTAAATTCAAAACTTTTGTAATATGCTGTTAACAATTTTATCACGCATATGTTACAGTATCAATTAAAACTAAGTTTGTTTCAGGATAAGTGGAGAATGTATGAAAAAATATCACGATTTTGAATGACTGAATATCCGCTACATCAGTTTCAAACTCATAGCTAATTTCAGAAAACTCTTTGTTCCTTATATCAAAAAAAATGCAGGCGTCCAACACTGGCGCCTGCTCTGATACTCTTCACCTATTTTCTTTTTTCATAAATCGTCACATCAAATATCTTTTTTGTCACGCATGCGTTCAATAGCATCCATTGCAAGACGACTACGCTCACACTCCGATGCCGATAAAGATATCTGCCAGCAGAACGGGCTTCCTTTCATATGTTCACTTGCGTAAGATAAACCATTTGTCCGCTCATCGAGGAACGGTCTGTCTATCTGATTCGGATCGCCAAGGAGAATAATCTTGGTGTCCTTACCAGCTCTCGTGATGATACCTTTGGCCTGCGTAGGTGTCATGTTCTGAGCCTCGTCAATTATAAGGAACGTCTTTAGGATGGAACGTCCTCTTATAAAATTAAGAGCCTCACACTGAATAATTCCGCGGTCAAAGACTTCGTCCGTCTTGTCCGTCAGCTCTTTTTCATCCTTATAACGTTCTTCTTCGTTGGAATCTATGAGCTGCTCAAGGTTGTCGATTATTGGACGCATAAGCGGTGAAATCTTTTCCTGCTCATCTCCGGGCAAAAAACCTATATCATCATCAAACTGAGAATTCGGTCTGCACACAAGAATCCTTCTGTACTCACCTGTAGGTCTGTTGAGCATCTTCTCAAGACCGACCGCGAGCGAATAAAAAGTCTTGGCAGTTCCCGCCATTCCTTTAACAATAACAAGTGGTGCAACATCAGCAGGCTGCATAAGTGCTTCCTGAAGGAAATACTGACCTGCATTTCTCGGCTTAACGCCATAGGGCTGACTCTTTTCATAATCAAGCTTCTTGATAAAACCATTCGAAACTCTGCCCATCTGAGTTTTATTATTGGACTGATCTGCTCTTACAACAACAAACTCGTTTTCATAAAGATCCGGTGCAAAGCGCTTGCCTTCCGCATCACAGCAATACACCTTTTCAATAGGAATACCTTTTTTCTTAAGCTCTTTAAAGGCATCCTCGGGAGCATATACATCTATACGTCCGCTGTACTGCTCACCTCCTCCCGCAACCTGTTCTGTGGTAAAATCCTCAGATCTCATATCAAGTATCTGAGCTTTTATCCTCATCAGAATGTCCTTAGTTACAAGAATAACCTGCTCTTTCCTACTCTCTGAAAGTCCTTTGCAAACCTTCAGGATTCGATTGTCGGATTTGTGCTCCGACAGATCTTTGGGAAGCTCCACGTCTTTAAAGTTCTTTTCAACTCTTAGAACTCCACCGTTATCGAGCTTAACCCCTGCAACAAGATCGCCTGTACCCCGAATCTGCTCGAGAATCTTGATTGCTTCTCGTACATTAGCTCCTCTCTCGCCCTCATCACGCTTATGGGCGTCAAGTTCTTCTAAGACTACCAGTGGAAGAACGACCTCGTTATCCTCAAAGCACTTCAAGGCGTGTGGTGCCTGAATCAAAACATTGGTGTCCAGTACGTAGATCTTCTTCATACGGAGCCCTCCCCATTATTTTATTTTTGATACATGTCTCTCCATGCCGAAATATTCTATACTTGTGTCGGCATCTGTATCACATATTAATTATACCACATCTTGTGCTTGCGTTATCTTTTTTATTATAAAGCACACTATATATTGTCAATTTTATATCAATCAATAAGACAAAAAACTTATAACTCCTATCCGAAATTTTCAATAAAAAAAGATGTTCGGCACTTGCTTTTCGTAATCAATACCTAAGCAAAAACCAAACATCTTCTTTAGCAATACAGATTATAATATTTTTTACAGCTCTGCCGCTCTGGCAAGGGCATCATCTATATGTGGTCTGAAATTCTCACGTCCGACAAGATCTACGAAGCCATCTTTTTCCATAGTGCTCATAGGCTGCTCGTTTACATGTGAGAATACTAAAGTTACATTATTCTTCTTGCATCTATTATAAAGTTCTTCAAAAGAGTGCATAGCTGTCGCATCGATAGCCGGAACACCTCTCATACGGATAACGAGAACTCTTGTAAATTCCTTGAATCCGATAGCCGCAATCTGCTCGGCATCGCCAAAGAACATAGGTCCGCTTATCTCATATACACGAACGTGCTTCGGAATATCCCTAAGACCTGTTCCGTCCGGATCATCCTCGGGATCGTAGTATTTCCATCCTTTTACTCGTGACTCTTCGCTCATTCTCTTCATAAAAAGAACACACGCTGCTACCATTCCGATTTCAATAGCAACCACAAGGTCGAATACGATGGTAAGTACAAAAGTCATAACAAGTACAAGAATATCGCTCTTGGGAGCAGTCTTGCAAAGATGTACAAAAGTTCTCCACTGGCACATATTATATGCGACCATGAACAGAATTGCCGCAATGGTGGGCATGGGAATAAGTGCAGCAAAAGGCATCAAAACAACAAGTACAAGAACAAGACATACAGAATGGATCATTCCGGCGATGGGAGTTCTTCCACCGTTCTTAATATTAGCCGCAGTACGCGCAATAGCGCCTGTTGCGGGGATTCCGCCAAATAATGCAGAACCGATATTTCCGACACCCTGTGCAACAAGTTCCATATTTGATCTATGCTTTGAATCTATCATGCTGTCTGCGACAACACATGACAAAAGAGATTCGATTGCAGCCAAAATCGCGATGGTAAATCCGTCTCCTGCGACTTCTCTGAGTGTTTTATAGCTGAATGCCGGCAATCTAAGCGCAGGGAGCTGTCCCTTTATTTCATAAAGATCTCCGATAGTATTAACATTCATATTAAGAAGTTTAACCATAAGAATACCAACGATAACCGCAATGAGCGATCCGGGTATCTTCTTATTGATCTTAGGCCAGACAATCTGGATAACAAGACAGATTACGCCAACGATGAGAGCGCTGAAATTGATCGTAGAAATATTTTTTCCAATCGCCTCAAGCTTCTCTACAGTCTCAACTGTTGTAGTTCCCGCAGGATATGTAAGTCCCAAAAAATCCTTTATCTGACCGACAAAGATAGTCACAGCGATACCTGCTGTAAATCCCGTAGTTATTGTATAAGGAATAAATTTAATAAGTGATCCGAGCTTGAAAACTCCCATCAAAACAAGGATAACACCTGCAAATATCGTAGCAAGTGCAAGGCCTTCCATTCCCTTACTTGCAACAATTCCTGCAACTATAGTTGCAAAAGCCGCTGTAGGTCCTGCAATCTGCACTCTGCTTCCGCCAAGAAATGAAATGATAAATCCGGCTACAATCGCGGTATATAGTCCCTCTTCAGGTCCTACTCCCGATGCAAGTGCAAGTGCGATTGAGAGCGGTAATGCAATAATCGCAACAATGATTCCTGAAATCAGGTCCTGTGAGAACTGCTTGCCGTTATAGCCTTTTATAACAGTAAACAGCATTGGCTTTAATCTTTCGTTTTCCATAATAATCTCCCTTGAATATAATACTTTTGAGTTCAGCAAGTGCTCTGCTCAAAAAAACGTCGCCCCGGAATACCGAGGCGGCGTTTCATATTATAACACGTATTCAATTACTTGTTAACTTTTGCGTGCATAAAGAACTTAAATCCAAGAGGACTTGTGTATACTCCACTTACACTGTCATCTACCATGTAGATATCTGTGTAGAAGTAGATAGGGCAGATACATCCTGTAGACATAAGAAGATCCTCTGCTCTGTGCATAAGCTCATAACGAGTCTTAGTATCTGTACACTCTTTGATGTCCTTAATAACAACATCATAAGTCTCAGCCCATGTTCCGTTCTCAACCTTTGTATCATATCCAAGGTCTGTAAGGTCAATGCTGTATGCCTTAACATCAGCATGTGCGCCCTTACCGTACTGAACGTCGTTGTTACCTGAACCTGTGATCCACATATCAAGGAATGAAATAGGATCGTTGTAATCTCCGAGCCATCCGTTACGTGCTACGAAGTAGTCACCCTTCTTACGAGTTTCAACGAATGTTGCGAACTCCTGGTTCTGAAGATCCATTGAAATACCGATTCCTGATAATGTTGACTGTACAGCTTCTGCGATAGCCTTGTGGTTATCGTTTGTGTTGTAGAGGTACATAAGCTTAGGAACATCTGTGAACTTCTGTGTAGATTCATCAAATGTGTAATACTTCTTAAGTGTTGTGAGAGCCTTCTCCCAGTTTGCTTCATAAGCATCTTCTTTTACATCATAGTAACCTACATAGCTGGGATCGGGACCTGCATTCTCATAGAACTGTGATCCGTCAGCGTCTGTAAGACCCATAGCAACGAATGAAGAAGCAGGAATCTCACCCTTCTTAGAAACATCGTTTACAATGTAGTTTCTGTCGATAAGAAGAGCAAATGCATTACGGATTTCTTCCTCAGCTCTTACCTTCTCAGCGCCAGTGAGTTTGCTTGTCTTAGGAAGAATATCCTTGTTGATATTCCAGCAGATATAATATGTTCCAAGCTGTCCTTCAATCTTAAGCTCTGTAGGATAGTTCTCTTTGAGGTTAGGAATCTCGTTTGTAGGAACTTCATCGATAAACTCCCATGATCCGTTCTCAAAGTTAGCAAGCATGTTGTTATTATCATCAGAAAGATAGCAATTAATCTCATTTATTGTTACATCAGCTGCATCAACAAAATCATCTCTCTTCTGGAGCTTGATAACTGACTGGTGCTGCCAATCAGCTATTGTGTAAGGTCCGTTACAGATATATGACTTAGGATCTGTAGCCCAGCTCTCGTTTGATACAACGTCCTCACGAACAGGCATGTATGCAGGGAAAGCAAGAAGCTCGTTCCAGTAAGGAACATCGTTCTTAAGTGTAACTACGATAGTCTTATCATCGGGTGCTTCAACTTTAAGTTTCTCATCACCCTTTGCATTGTCAGCCCACATCTCGTCGTAACCTACGATTACATCGAACATGTAGCAATAGTCAGCAGCAAGTTCTGTTCCTGCAGCACGGTTCCATGAATATACGAAATCTCCTGCTGTCAAGTCCTTACCATCTGACCACTTAAGGCCATCTCTAAGCTTGTATGTGTATGTAACAGTTCCGTCGTCGTTCTTAACGCCTTCTGTAAATCCTTCTATACAATCAGGCTGAAGCTCAGCCTTTCCGTTTGCATCAGCGCCCCACTTAGCAAGGCCTGAGAAAAGATGACAGATGACAGATGCTCCATCAACTGTAGAGTTAACAGCAGGATCAAGTGACTGAGGCTCTGAACCAAGACAAACATTGATAACGCCTGAGTTTTTTCCTTCTTCAGCAGGTTTTGAAGCTGAACGCTCCTCCGCTGCAGCCTGTGAAGCATTCTGTGTTCCTGCCTGATCTGCGGTGTCAGATGTATTTCCGCAAGCAGCTAGGCTCAGTAACATGCTTGAAGCAAGAAGTACTGAGAGTAATTTCTTTTTCATAATTTTCCTCCTTCTGAATTATGAATGATAATATATCATTTAGTTGGCGTCTTCTACATGATGACACGCAACAAAGTGACCTTTGCTAACTTCCTTAAATTCAGGCATACTCTCTGCACAATCTGCTTTTGCATAAGGGCATCTGGTACGGAAAGGACATCCTGAAGGAGCATTAAGCGGACTTGGGATATCACCCGAAAGTACAATTCGCTGATTTGCTCTTGCGATCTTAGGATCAGGAATCGGAACCGCAGAAAGAAGTGATTTACTGTAAGGATGAAGCGGATGGAGATATATTTCATCGGCATCTGCAAGCTCAACCATCTTTCCGAGGTACATAACTGCTATTCTGTCACTGATATGTCTTACGACCAAAAGGTCATGAGCAATAAACAGATATGTAAGTCCAAGTTTATCCTGAAGTTCATCAAACATATTTATAACCTGTGCCTGGATTGAAACATCCAATGCAGATACAGGCTCATCGCACACAATAAATTCCGGATTTACGGCAAGAGATCTTGCAATACCGATTCTCTGTCTCTGTCCGCCCGAGAACTCATGCGCATATCTTGAAGCATGCTCACTGTTAAGTCCTACATAGCTCATAAGCTCAAGAATACGCTCTCTTCTCTCTTCCTTCGTCTTATAAAGTTTGTGTATATCAAGAGGCTCTCCGATAATATCGGAAACAGTCATTCTGGGATTCAATGAAGAATATGGATCCTGGAATACCATTGTTGCCTTTTTTCTAAATTCCTTAATATCGCTCTTTGACTTTATAAGTTTACCGTCGTACCAGATTTCTCCGGATGTAGGCTTGTATAAATTTAATATTGTTCTTCCGACTGTAGTCTTACCGCAGCCTGACTCACCTACAAGTCCGAGTGTTTCACCCTTTTTAATAGAAAAAGATACATCATCGACAGCCTTTAAATACTTTGATTTAAAAAAGCCTACGTTAACATTAAAGTACTCTTTTAAATGCTTTATTTCAATAAGATTCTTTTCATTATTTATATTTTCGCTCACTTGGACTCACCGCCTTCCATCTGCTTCTTAACATTCATCCAGCAACATGCCGCATGATCATCATTGATCTGCATACGTTCTGCTCTTTCACGAAGACAGACTTTCATAGCAGCTTCACATCTAGGTGCAAAAGGACATCCTTTGGGCATATTCAGAAGGTCAATAGGTGTACCGGTGATAGGCTCAAGCTTTTTGCCTTCCTTTCCCTCTGTAGGGATTGAGCGAAGTAACCCTTTTGTATATTCATGGCAGGGATTGTAGAATATCTCATCCGCTGTACCCTGCTCACATATTGATCCTGCATACATTACAATAACTTCATCACACATCTGTGCAACAACACCAAGATCGTGTGTGATCATAATGATCGCCATTCCAAGCTCTTTCTGAAGAGACTTCATAAGATCAAGGATCTGAGCCTGAATTGTAACGTCAAGAGCTGTTGTAGGCTCGTCGGCAATAAGAATGTCAGGTTCACATGCAAGAGCCATCGCGATCATAACACGCTGTCTCATTCCGCCTGAAAACTCATACGGATACTGATTCATTCTCTTTTCAGGTTCATTTACGTTAACAAGCTTAAGCATTTCGATCGCACGCTCTTTAGCCTGTTCTCTGTTTCTGTTTGTATGGAGCAAAATTGCCTCCATAAGCTGATGTCCGATTGTATATGTAGGATTAAGTGATGTCATGGGATCCTGGAAAATAATTGAAACTTTATTTCCACGAACGGTCTTCATAACCTTTTCACCTGCTCCGACAAGTTCCTGTCCATCAAGCTTTATTGAACCGGATACGATCTTACCTGCTCCGGCAAGAATCTGCATGATGGAATATGCTGTTACAGATTTACCTGAACCCGACTCTCCTACTATTCCGAGGACTTTGCCTCTATCTAAATAAAATGATACGCCATTAACTGCCTTAACCTCTCCGGCATCGGTAAAAAATGAGGTATGCAGATCTTTAACTTCTAATAAACTCATCTTTTTAAAATCTCCACATTATATTGTTCTACTAAAAAACTATGTCACATCAAGTATCAAGCTTAGGATCAAACGCATCGCGAAGTCCGTCACCGAAAAGATTGAGAGACAAAACGATGAGTGAAATAACAAGCGCAGGGAATACCAATCTGTAAGGATATGAATTGATTCCGTTAAGCGCATCTGAAGCAAGCGAACCCAATGAAGGCATGGGAGCATTTACACCAAGTCCCAGGAATGAAAGATAACTCTCCGTAAAAATTGCACTGGGAATCTGGAGTGCCGTTGATATAACTATTACTGAGAAGCAGTTAGGGATAAGGTGCTTTAAAATAATCCACTTTCCCTTTGCTCCGGCTGCCTGTGAAGCAAGTACATACTCCTGCTCTCTGAGTGACAAGATCTGTCCTCTGATAAGTCTTGCCATAGATACCCAATAGAGTACACCAAATACAATGAACAAACTTATGATGTTTGAACCGATCTTGGAAAGTACGGTTCCTTCAAGTGTACCCTCAAGAACAACCTTAAGTACCGATGAAAGAAGTATGACCATAAGCATATCCGGAAGCGAATATATAACATCGACTATTCTCATTATGATAAGGTCAACCTTACCGCCTGCATAACCTGCAATAGCTCCGATAGTCATACCGATTATAAGAACGATAATACTTGCAAAAAATCCAACAGCAAGTGAAATACGTGTTCCATATACAACTCTTATGAAATAGTCACGACCCTGAGCATCTGTTCCAAAGATATGAGGAACAACACTCTCACCTTTTTCAATTCTCTTAAGCTCTGCTTTTCCATATTCGAAAGGAGCAAGATCGTTGAAAGTGTTATCAACCGGCTTACCGGGAATAACTCCGAGAGCCTGATCGTATGCATATGGCCAAAACATAGGAACAAAAATTGCTGCCAGTGTTATAAGTACAATTATAAAGAAACAAACAGTTGCGACCTTATTCTTAAGAAGTCTCTTTACGCTATCCTTAAAAAATGTTGATGAAGGGCGCATCTGCACCATATATTCTTTTTCTTCTTCGGTTGCAGGAATAAAATCATCCATATTAACCTGCGCGCTTAATATCTTATTATCCATGTCTGAAATATCTCCAATCATTCTAATGTAATACGTGGATCGACAATCTTATACATGATATCGCCGATAAGGTTCATTATTACGATAAGCGTAGCCAGTACGATAGTAGTTCCCATAACAAGCGGGTAATCACGACCGGTAATGCTGTTTACAAAAGCTCTACCGATACCGGGAACAGCAAAGATCTGCTCTACTACAAGTGAACCTGTTACGATATATGCAAGCATAGGTCCAAAATATGTGATGACCGGAATAAGCGAATTTTTCAATGCGTGTCCGAAGATTATCTTGACACCCGAAACACCCTTGGCCTTAGCTGTTCTGATATAGTCCTGACCAAGAACTTCGAGCATAGACGATCTTGTAAGTCTTGTTATATAAGCCATCGGATAAAGTGACAATGTAATGATGGGAAGAATAAGTCCATTCTTCTGTGCTCCGTTTGCAGGAAGCCATCCGAGCTTAATTGAAAAAACAACAAGCAATAAAGATCCCATAATGAATGATGGCATTGATACAAATGCCGTTGTGATTATCATGATTATCCTGTCGATAATCTTATTTCTTCTAAGAGCAGCTATAGCGCCGAATACAACACCAAAAATAAGTGCTATGAAAGCAGCTATAATACCAAGCTTGAAGGAAGTTCTCATTCCATCAAAAATCATGTCGCTTACTTCACGACCTCTGCTCTTAAGTGAAGGACCGAAATCTAATCTCACAATGTCCCCCAGATAAGTTAAATATTGTTCACCAAGAGGTTTGTCCAAACCATACTTAGCTTCCATTGCCGCCTGAACCGCTGCGGTTACGGCTTTCTCTCCCACGAATGGGCCACCCGGAATTGCATGCATTACAAAAAATGTGACTGTTATAACCACCCAAACAGTAACAGCTGCAAGCAAAATCCTCTTCAGAATGTACATCAGTGTTTTTGTGTTCATAGTATCTCCAACCTGTCTCTCTACATATAGTATAAATAAAACTAACGCTAAAATGTATAAAATTTTAGCTAAATTTTGTTTTTCAAGATGTTTTGTTCATAACATTAGCACTGCACTACGTTAAATCGCAAAAAAAAATACAACGACATACTTGCCCGTACGTCATTGTATCGTCCTACCATCTTGATATGCGCGTATTGGTGTAGATAAAACTCACGATTTTTCAAAAAAGCCTTGCTCACTATCTTCATAGTGTAATAATATTTCAGTTAATTGTGAAGCATACTAACATGAAAAAATGAATTTACATAGCTCGCTAATACGTGCAAGCAAAAATTATGATAATTAAATACAAAACTTATGTCAAGTAGATTGATTAAATTCGCTCAACCCACAATGAAAATGATTAATATATATCAAGAATCTCTCACAAAAAAACATCTGTCCACGTATCGCGGACAGATGTAACAATTTTGTATTTATGTAAACTCGAAATCACGCGAAAAGCATCATAGATCTGCGCTCTTCGTCATCCTGCTTCTTTTTCTGGAGAGTTGTCTGATATACATCAAGCGCCTGCTTGGTCTTAAGCTTCTGATAAGCATCTACGCTGTTTCTCTCCTCTTTATCCATTTGAAATCCGTCAAGTTCCAGAGCCGCATGAGAATTGTATGAAAGTGAATACTCAACTCCGTTTGTCTTTGCTCCCGCAGATGCTCTTGAATTTGAAGTCTTTTCCAAAGCCTTGTCTATATCTTTTATGTCAAAATCCTTCGTAACGTCGTAGTCCTTGATACCAAGCGATTCAAGTGTCATATTGTAGCCCGATATTTTTTCGGATGAGCCGTTTGCATCAGTTGCAACAGTCATCTCCTTGGCATCCTTGTTCAAAAGATTTTTCTCGTTATATGTAGTATTGTTTGCGATATCTTCAATGCCTTTTTTGTACTGATCGATCTGATCCTGAACAGATTTCTTGTCACTGTCTGACATGGTCCCGTTCATTGCCTTTACAGACAGTTCTCTGATTGATTGTAAGTATCCGGTAACTTCTCCCATAGCGCCGTCTTCGACCTTAAGTGCCGAATCGGCCGATCTGAGATTCTCAGAACCTGCCTTAAGTCCACCAACCTGCTGTTTGGTTCTCTCCTGGATTGCAAGCTCTGATGCCCCTTGAGCAGCCCTGGAATAGGTTCCGCCATTAGCAATAACAGAGTATGGCGAATAACCCAATCCGCTGACAGATGATACGCTACTCATATTAACCTCCTTTTATAAGTGCAAAAAAACAATTTCTTGAACATATAGTAGCATTATCGTAAAAAAAATCTATACAAATCCGATGATAAATTCGTAAAATTGAAACAGAATTACCGAAATTTCCAATTAAAAATGAAATAATGATTTCAGAATCGGCGAAAACCTTGATGGTTACTGCATTATAAATTTTTTCAAAAAAAGTCGGATTTTTTCACTTTTTGAACACAATTTTAGTATATAGTTATTATTAAGTTAGTGATGTAAGTTTGCTCTAATCTGTAGAGCTAATCACTATCTCCCCCTCATAAGAAAATCGCAGGCACTCACGTCCCCCCGTGGGTGTTTTTGCGTGTTAGGAATATTTTTCTTATTTGAGAACATTTCTCAATAAAAAGAACCTAAAAAGAGCCTGCAACCGGTCATATAAAACCGTCGCAAGCTCTTTCTCTTTATTAAAAAGCCGTAAGCTCTTTATTTACTTATCTCCATATTTCTCATAAAGATCTTTAAACTCATTCATCTCTTCGGGTGAAAAATTCTTTGCGGCATATTCTACAAGTCCTGCCTGATCGTTCTTATTAACGTACTCCATGACATCCGTCATAGTCTCAGCATCCATGTGCTCTGCCACTATCTCGCTCACCTTCTCTTTGTCCTCTTCCGACATTGATTCCAGTGCTTCTTTCACCTTCGGATTCTTTCCCGCAATCTTCTCTACATTGTCATACATGATCTCTACTGCCTTATCCGCTGCGGCTTTCTTGGCCTTCTTAACGATCTTCGGAAGCGCAACCTTAATAAACATCATAAGAACAAGGCAGACAACCATAAGTGAAAAAATAAATCTTCCGAAAGCAAATCTGTTTCTGTCTCTCGGAATGTATGTGTTCTTTCTGCTTCTTCCCATATCTTCGTTTCTTTCTTTTTTTATATCTCTGTATCTGTCAATATCGCCGACCTCTTTACTGTAACTTCCGCGATTTCTGTACATGTCGGGATCCTCATCATAGCGATCTCTGTCATCACGCTCATCCCTGTAACGATCCCTGCCGTCATCGTCATAATCATCTCTGTAGTCGTCTCTGTAATCATCCCTATAGTCATCACGATAATCGTCCCTATAGTCATCTCTGTAATCATCGCGGTAATCGTCACGATAATCATCCCTGTAATCATCACGATAATCACCTACATGCCCGTCTCTGTAATCATCACGATAGTCATCCCTGTATCTGTCGCCATATTCATCGTCGTATTCATTGAATTCGTCTTCATATCGCTCTATTTCTCTGTATTCATCACCACCTTCATATCCTTCACGGCCTCCGGGGATATACGCATCTCTTCTGTTTAGATTATTTCCTGACATTTTTATTTTACTCCAATACTTATTTAATAATACGTTATATTTCTTTTAGAGTTCTGACATAGTTTAGCAACAGTTGGACTGTATCATAAAGACTGTCAGAAGAACATACCTTCTGAACCCCCAACAATACTTTTTTTCATACACGGGTTGCCATGGTTTCCCCACCGGGCAACCCCTCCTCCCAATATTAAGGCGCCTTATTCAAGGCGTTTTTCTTTTTGATAAAACTTATGACTTAAACAGTGTTGAAAGGATTCCTCTTCCGAGGCTGGCACCAAGATTTCCGCCGAGAGTCTTTCCGAATTTACCAAACTTTCCTCCGACAGTCTTGCCAACTTCTCTTCCAACCGTTCCAACCACTGAATTTCCTATTGTTTTAGCCGTCTGCTTTCTTTTCCTGTCAGCGGCCGCTTCTTCTTTTTCCTTCTTCTTTGCAGCTGCGGCATCCTCTTTTTCTTTTGCCTTCGCTGCTTCCGCTTCAGCCTTCAGCCTTGCAGCCTCTTCCGCATCGGCAATTCCCTTGCGTTCAAGGAATTCATAAGCAGAATCGGGATCTTCAGGTTCAAAATATTTGCTGTAAAGAAGGCTTCCCTTGATTTCTTTTTCCCTAACGGAATCATCGATTCCGCCAAACCTGCTCTGCGGCGGAAGTATCTTAACCCTCTCGCATACGGTAGGCGTTCCGTCCTCAGCAAGGAACGAACACACAGCCTCTCCCGTTCCAAGTTCCTGTATTACATCCTCCGTCTTAAACGCAGGATTTTCTCTAAACGAGTCTGCTGCTGCCTTGACCGCTTTAATATCAGCCGGAGTATAAGCATGAAGCGCATGCTGAATCTTGTTTCCAAGCTGCGCAAGAACTCCGTCCGGAATATCTCTGGGATTCTGCGTCACAAAATAGATACCGACTCCCTTGGAACGAATAAGCTTGACCACCTGCTCGATTTTATCCATCAAAAGCTTTGGCGTGTCCGCAAACAGAAGGTGTGCCTCGTCAAAAAAGAACACCATCTTGGGCTTATCAAGATCCCCGACTTCAGGAAGCGTCTCAAAAAGCTCTGAAAGCATCCAAAGAAGGAATGTCGCATACAATGTGCCGTTATTTATAAGGCTCGTGCTATCGAGAATGTTGATCATTCCCTTGCCGTCGCTTCCAACCGTAAACCAATCCCTGATATTAAGCGCGGGCTCAAAGAAGAACTTGTCGCCCCCCGCTATCTCAAGCGAAACAACCGCCCTTACGATAGCTGCCACGGAAACTTTACTGATATTACCGTAATCTGCCGCAAACTCCTTATTATTATCGGAGATGTAATTGAGCATCGCCTTCAGATCCTTGGTATCTATGAGCAAAAGATTGTTATCATCCGCAATCTTAAATGCAATGGAGAGAATATCTCTCTGGAGATCGTTAAGCCCCAGTATCCTTGCCAAAAGAAGCGGTCCCATCTCCGAGATTGTCGTCCTTAGCGGGATTCCCTTCTCACCAAAAACATCCCAAAATGTTGCAGGATATTTCTGATATTTAAAGCCTGCTTCCGCAAGTCCGAATTTCCGGATTCTCTTTTGCATATCCTCGGAATCCGTGCCCTCGCACACCATTCCCGAAAGGTCGCCCTTAACATCTGCAAGAAAGACGGGAACTCCCATGTCACTGAAAGATTCCGCCAAAACTTTAAGCGTGACCGTTTTTCCCGTTCCCGTAGCACCTGCTACAAGCCCATGCCTGTTAGCCATCTTGGGCAAAAGAAATATGTTTTCACCGTCTTCTGTGTTGGCAATCCAAATCTTTCCATCTTTTAACATAGTCCCCTCCTCTTACATATTAAATTATCAGCGCCGGTACATTATTTTCTGATAGTTAATCAGAAAATGATTCATCAGGCCATTTTGGTTATTATAACACGATGATACCTCAAGTCCAAATCCCTATTTCAAGGCTTCGTATTCATGTTAACACCCAAAGCGGTATATCGTTTTTAATCTGATACCTTCTTGAATATGAGGTTCAAGAATGCATACAATCTTGAACATGAAGTTCAAGATTGTGTCAACCAAGCCAATTCGAATCGACTTCGTCGATGAGGCTTGGTTGACTCTTGTATCACTTTCTCACGAAATCCGCAACCGGTGCGGATTTCTGTAATTTCATTCGAGAAGTCATACACATTTGACAAAAGAACGCATGTTCGTTATTATAATCTCATGGTAGGAAAAGAAAGAACTTACATCTGCATAGATCTTAAATCCTTCTACGCATCGGTTGAATGTGCGGAAAGAGGCCTCGATGTTATGACAACGCGCCTTGTCGTAGCCGATCCGGAGCGCTCCGATAAGACGATATGTCTCGCCGTATCACCTGCAATGAAGGCTCTCGGCGTGCGCAACAGATGCCGCGTTTTTGAGATACCCAAGAATATCGATTACATTATGGCTGTTCCCAGAATGCAGAAATATCTTGATTATTCCGCCGAAGTATACGGAATCTACCTGAAATATATTTCCAAAGACGATATCCATGTTTACTCTGTTGATGAAGCATTTATGGATGTTACGGAATACCTGAGCCTCTACCATATGACTGCAAGGCAGCTAGGACAGCAGATCATGGATGATATAGACAAGACTTTAAATATTCGCGCAACCTGCGGCATCGGTAGCAATCTCTTCCTTGCCAAGATTGCCCTTGATATAACCGCCAAGCACTCTCCCGATTTCATCGGCGAACTTGATGAAAAGAAATACCGCGAGACTTTATGGGACCACCGACCGCTCACCGATTTCTGGCGCATCGGAAAAGGCATTGCAAACCGCCTTGCAACTTATGGAATGCTCACTATGAGAGATATCGCAAACGGCGATGAGAACCTACTTTACAAGCTGTTTGGTGTAAATGCGGAACTCCTGATAGACCACGCCTGGGGACGTGAACCTGTGACGATAAGCGATATAAGAGCCTACCACTCTTCGTCCCACTCGCTCAGCCAGGGCCAGGTACTTATGAGCGATTATTCTTTTGAAAAAGGACTTATAATTGCAAAAGAGATGACGGATGTTATGTGTCTTGATATGGTCGACAAAGGCCTTGTCAGTAAGTCTTTTACCCTTATGGTCGGTTATGCCAAAGGAGCTCCGATTCCTTCCGCCAAGGGCACTTTTTCACCAGATACGGAGACCAACGCTTCGATGCTTCTGATTACCGGAATTGCCGACCTCTACAAGCAGATTGTCAATCCCGCATATAATGTTCGTCGAATGTATGTCATTGCAAACAATGTCATCCCCGAGGAATATACTCAGTATTCATTCTTCGTTTCTCCCGCCGACCTCGAACGCGACAGGCGGATGCAGAAAGCTGTACTTGAGATAAAAAATAAATTTGGAAAAAATGCAATTTTAAAAGGGCTTAACTTCGAAGAAGGCGCAACGACCAGAGAACGAAATAATCAGATTGGCGGTCACAAGGCTTAAATCTAGATTTTTTCAGAGGATATAGATATGAGACAGAAAATGTCAATGGATAAAAGAGCTGCCCAATTCCTGCCGTTTCAGGCGGTCAAAGGGCTCGATGAAGCTCTTTTGGCAAAAGAAAAAATCAAAGTACCAAAAATCGAGCTCTCCGACGAGATGGCCGAAGAACTCAATAAAAAAATGCACAATATTAAAAAGGGCTCGATCATCACTTGCATATACTTTTGCAAAGGCGAGTACCTGAAAATGACGGGCATGGTTGCCCGTTTTGATGAAGTTGCAAGAATCCTTAGGATCGTAAATACCAAAATAGCCTTCGATGATATTCTCGACATCAGCTTTCCGGAATAAACATAAGCATTATATCAGCCCTTCACTCTCAAGCTTATTTAAAAGTCCTATACAACCTTCCGTAACGTCGAGCCATGTCGCATCAAAACGTCCCGTATACCACGGATCCGCAACATCGCCGTCCCTCTCTGTAAAATCCAGCATCTTATAGATCTTATTATCGGTATCTTCGCCGTATATCATCTGCATATTCCTGATATTTGCTTTGTCCATCCCGATAATATAATCAAATTTTTCATAATCGCTCTTAGTTGTCTGTTTGGCTCTCTTATCGCCTACTCCAAGCTCATTGTCCGCAGTCCCGATGCCGTGCTCTCTCAGCTTCGCTTTTGCCTGCGGATAAATCGGATTCCCGACTCCATGCCAGATTTCTTCCGTGCTCGTTGCCGCCGACTCGATATAAAACTTATCCTCCAGCCCGCGCTTCTTTACTATATCTTTTAACACAAACTCTGCCATTGGCGAACGGCATATATTGCCGTGGCAGACAAACAGTATTTTAATCATATATTCCTACTCCTTGATATTCCGAGTTATTCGCTGAAATGCGCACCACCGGTGGATTACAAAAGTGTTTACTCTATCACGCGACATTAAAATAATAACACAATCGTGTA
>ODAI014070061.1_pt1 | contig 42791 bp, 36 predicted proteins | sample 1539321 | NCBI WGS metagenome assembly ODAI01 (sample SAMN02144231, study PRJEB22623) | gut metagenome | biome: sheep rumen | host: Ovis aries | place: New Zealand
CACCAATATGGTGCAGAAATTGATGACTCAAAACTTTATAAAACTAGTGGATAAACAGAGAGGTTAAAACTCCAACAGCCTGTTAGAGAATTTTAAAAACCAAAAATGCAACAACCCGTTGCAGAATTTGAACAACTGAAGGAACGCATGGAACTGCTGCAAAAAGAGTTGCGCAAAACAAAACGACTGATGAAAACAAATAACCGACGCACCACCGACCGATGAGCGAGAGAATAGCGAGAGAAGAACATGATAATATGATCCAATGCTGGATAAATGTTGATTAAGAAATAACGATTGATATATAAATTCAGAATGCTATGACAATATTAAAAATGAAAATGACAACCAACGCACGTTTAGTGGGTGATGTTTTGCCAAATAAGCGTAGCACGTTCTATGCATTGAAGGAACTAATCAATAATTCTATCAAAGCGGCAGCAAAACATATTTATATAGATTTATTGCCTTCTAGCGATGATGTGGATTCGTTGCAGTACCGTCCTATAGAAAAAATTGTCATAACTGATGATGGAGAGGGTGTATCTGAATCGCGTTTTGCCAACCGTATAATGGAAATAGCAACCGTATCAGAAGATGGAGGTAATGGTACTGGTCGTTTTGCAGGTTTGTTGATTGGACGCACAATGAAAATAGAAACTACTGCATATGATCAGAATCTAAAAAAGAAAACTACCTCTAGTGTGACGTTTCATGCCAGTGATTTTACAAAAGGTAACATTAATGATGTAGAGTTTTCTGTTACTCATGAATATGCAGGAGCAGAAACTCCGACTGGTTACAGAGTTATATTGTCGGATCTTTACCATAATGATTTGGATTGCCCACGGAAGAATAAATTAAGCACGGAATTTAAGCAAGGCAATTTCGCACAAGCAATCTTTGAACATTATCCTTTTTATCTATTTAACGATAAACTAAAATTTGTTATCAATGGAAGAAAATTGGAAATGGAGGATTTCTTTCTTAATGATCAAAAGGTGGAGAAAGATGTAGATTATATAGATGTTTCTGGGAATCGCCATAATGTACATTTTCAGTTCTATTCTCTAAAACTGCCAGATAAGCGAGTTCGAATTTTTCTTCAACCATCAGCTGGTATAAAAACTATAATTGCAGAATTCGTCTATAACTCAATTTGGTACTCGCCAGAAGCAATGGGAGCTCAGTTTGTCGTGATTGATTCAGATGTTATTACACCTGATTTATATGCTAATTTTACTATAGAAGCATTAGGCCAAAATGAATGGACTTTATTTTCTAAACTAATTAGAGACACAATAGATGAACATTATAAGAAAGGTGATATTAAATATAAATCCTTCCTGGAAAGGTTAGGTGCTGATCAATACTATCCCTTTTCTTTAGAAGAGCGTAAAAAACAATCATTTTCAGAACGGTTGTTTGAGAGAAGTGCATACCTTTTTGAGGAAGACTTAAAGTTGTTGTCAACAGACAATAAAATCCGCAAGATTGTATATTTGTTATTGCGCAAAGCTATAGAAGATGGAGATTTATCTTATTTGTTTAGCAATATTTTGAATCTAAGTAAAGATGGACAAAAAAATTTGAAAGAATTGCTTCGTCAGACAAATATGGAAGAAATTGTGCGTTTTACATCAGAAGTAGCAGAAAAAGAGCAATTCTTGTGTTTTTTGAACGAACTTACTTATGGGAAAGATCTTGCTAAGCATATTCTAGAGCGTAAACAGTTACATAAAATTGTGGAGAAAAATTTATGGATATTTGGAGAGGAATATTTAGGTACGCCCTATTTGTGGTCAGATACGAATCTAGGTAATAATTTAGACGAACTTCACCATAAATATTTAGATTACAAACCATCAGGGAGAGATGGCAATTTAGTGGATGTTAAGGGAAAAATAAAAAGCATCACAGACTTATTCTTTTATAATGAAAAGAAGTTAGGCAATGGAAGAAGGGAAGTGATGATTGTTGAGTTGAAAGCTCCTAAATGTGCTATTCATCAGAAAGAATTAAATCAGGTTGATTTATATGGATTTCAAATCGCCAATGAACCTCAATATCCTAAATATAATGTAACTTATAAAATATTGCTGATTTCTTCAAAAATTACAGATTTTGCAAGATCTCAAATTAATGGAAATAAATTAAATGAGAGGGTACCTTTTCTATATAAAACAATAAATGATAATAATGCAGACATTCAGATATATGTGATGGAATGGTCTGACTTAATAAATAAAAATCAAATGCAGTTAAGTTATCTTAACAATAGTTTGAATGTAGAGAAAAGAAGCGTGTTAGAGATGTTTGAAGAATTATATCCTGAATATATGATACCTAATCGAATACCACGCTTATATGAATCAAAAAAAGTATGACGAAATCTCAATCGGTAGAAAGACTAAAGAACACTCAAATGTTCGCGGATCAAGTGGTAAACATCCCAAGTGGCGTGAGACTCTCCACCGAGCGATGAGCGGGAGATGACCGAGAGACAAACACGACTCGCTTATGGGACAGATACGAGACGATAAGGGGAAACAAATCAAGATACAATATTAAATCCGGTAGTACAACTACCGCATAGTTAAATTGTTATTTGAGAATTAACGAACTATTGAAATATTGAATTGTATAAAAACATTTGCATTATGGCTTTATCTTTGACAGCTGAACAAAAGAATTTATATCAGTTATTTGAGACTTCAGAACGGTATATCATTCCAGAATTTCAACGTCCATATTCATGGGGGTTTGATGAGTGCTATCAGTTATATATGGATCTGACATCTGCATTCCACCGCGAGAAGGAGGATTATTTTTTGGGTAATATATTACTTGCTCGCGGCATGGATGACGACAAGCAGCCGCAAATAATAGATGGTCAACAGCGGATGGTGACGCTAATGATTATAATGAAAGTGTTGTCAACGATATTTCCTAAATATATGGCATTTTCAAAGGTGCTATACGTGAGTTTGTCATTAAGAGAGGAGCAGAAAGTATCAAAAATATTCTCTAAAATACAAGAAGTAGATGACCAATATGGAATAGATTCTGTCTTGCTATGGGATTATGAATACTTCAATGAACATTATTTGAATATTGATGGCAAACGTACAAGTGGCGAAACTAATATAAATTCAGTAGTATACAATGCGTTACTATTATTTAGAATGTTCGAAAAATTTCGGCAAGATAATGAAAAGGAATTAGAGGATTTTTGTGATTATTTGCTGGAGCACGTGTTTATTCTACCAATTGAATTGAAAGGTGAGACGATAAACGCCGCAACGAGTAGAACGCTAACCATCTTTGAGACATTGAATAACAGAGGAATGGACTTAGATGACGCACACATATTCAAGGCACGATTGTACGCTATGGCTAAACGTCAAGGTTATGAAAAGGATTTTCAAGATGAGTGGACTTCGTTGAATGAAATTTGTCTATCTTTAAAATTAAAGTTAGATGACGTTTTTAGATATTATTCCCATATTATTAGGGCTGAGAAGGGGGTCACATCTTCGGAGATTAATTTAAGAACATTTTTTGTGGGAGACGAGAATTCTCCGCTGATACAACGAGGAGTCGTTCGTGTAGTTAAAGACTTGCATAAGATAATTGATGTATTGCTCTTAATAAACTCTATCCGCAAAGAGAATACTTCGCTCACAAAGTGGTTGCAAATTATAGAAGCCTATACAAATGGATATCCGATGTATGCTTTGGTTGTGTATCTGTATACATATGAGACTTCTAGTCGTGATGAGATAGAGAAATTCCTACAATATCTTGTCCGGTTATGCTATATGTATGGGTCAAGTTCATCGATTAAATTTACGATATATAACCTAATTAGGAATATATATATTTCTTCTGATAAATTGATAGATATAGATCGGAGTAATTTTGAGTCCATCATAAATAATCCCAGACGATTGCGAAATGGACTAATGTTGTTGCTTTTCTATCTTGCAAATCCAAATGAGGTTCTGTTGTCTTATTCGATAAAAAAGCATTATACCGCATCGGAGATAGAAACAATGACAGACTACAATAGTGATTTGGAATATCCCTTAGATATGAGTTTAGAAAATTATTATATTACAGGCCAGCTAATATCATCAACACCCCCATCTCCGTTATATACATTGCCTAATGCAGTGTATAATATGAGTGCACATCGCCCATTGTCGTGCAATGAATTCATAGAACAGCACAAAGATAATAAAATGATATTGGAAAAATTTTTTATGAAGAACTAAAAAGAATCTATTATCATGAGGAAGATTGTCGTAAAAAATTTCAAGGCTTTTCAGTATAAGTTTGAACTTAAGTTAAAGGATGAGAAAAATGCCTTGATATGTGGAGAGAACGGCGCGGGAAAATCCTCTCTATTTGCTGCAATGCGCTATGCGTACTTAAAAAATGAAATATTGGCGAGTTTGAATGTTCCAGGAGTACCCGAAGAAGATGTAGCAGCTAACATCTCCGATTATAAGGCATCGTTTCGTAACCAAAGAAAAAATGAGGAGCCATTCAGTATAGAAGTAAATAGTTGCGACGTAGATGGCTTTGAGCCAGCAGATGAATTTGCATGTTTTATATCGCGCGAAATGGTGCTAGATAGGAAAGAGTTGTCTTTGCTGTCTATTGCTAAGGCAATTCTGGTTAAGGAGGAGAAGGCGAGAACTTTTTTGGAAACGAACAGTGCCCCAATTATAGCATCTGTAAATGACGCTCTGCAAGTGAAATTCTATGAGTATGTGACAGTCCAAATGCTGGAGGAAGGAGATTGGAAATGTCAATTGATTGACAGAACGCGCGGTCTGAATGATGGGGTGTCCACGAATCTGGACATGTATTTTAATGAGGCTAGGTTGAATCTCATTATATTACTCTTTATGTTAGAAATGGCAAAGTTTCTATTTGAGCAATCTGGTAAAAACAAAAGGCTGTTGGTATGTGATGATTTGGTTACAAGTTTGGATATGACGAATCGGCAGATGATGATTAATTATGTTCTGGACACGTTTGAGGAAGAGCAAAAGATCATTTTTACGCACAATGTTAGTTTCTTTAATTTTTTTCAATATGTAATTAATATTAAATACAATACTTCGAAGAAATGGCATTTCTTTAGTATGTATGAAGTCGCCCATCGTCATAGAATATATGAGTATGGAGAAATGTCAGTGCAAAAAATTAAGGCTCAACTTGCAACTGGCAAAACAATTCAATCTGTGGGAAATGAAATCAGGAAGTATTTTGAAGCATTGCTTGTGGAGTTATCGCGTATTCATTATACCGAACACTCAGTAGAAAAAATGGAGACATTGCTGGATAATTTGAAGAACAACCCCGTAGTTTATGTATTACAATCTGGACAAAAAGTTTGGTATGCTGATGATTTGGTAAAAAAGATAGATGATTTGACAAATAGTGGTTTGCAGAACAATGCGTTGCTTGTCAGTAAGATTAAAACTTCCATTCGTAAATATAAGAAAGCAAATACTAAACTTCAACCATTAACGCAAACATTGAAGAGCATGGAAATGTTCCAGAAACTTGTGCTTCATCCGCTATCACATGGTGGAACCACTTATCCATCGGTATCCATACGAGAGGAAACAATAATACTTGACCTATTGTCAAAACTAGAGAAACTTGTTAACAAGGGCAGAAAGAAAAATGGTAATATAGGAAATGTAACTGACATGTAGCATAAAAACTTATCCTCTCGTATCCGTCCCGTTTGTTTCTCGTAATTGAATAGTAAGAAGAAAATAATATAAAATAATAAGCAAGACCTATGAATATTCTCCAATACGTAAGTGAAAATACCAATATAATACAGGTAATATGCTCGTTGTGTATGTTGCTTGTGACTATATTTTATGTGGCGTTTACCTGGGTGCAGTCGAAGTACACGAAACAGGCATTTCTTGAATCTATTAAGCAGACAAGGGAAGATCGACAACCCTACATCATACCTACTATAGAAAAAGTGTCTGGAGTTGCTTTTGACACTTCGGACCACATAAGAGTACAATTGAATTTCCATTGTAAAATGGAGAATGTCGGTGATTCATCTGCTGTCTCAATATATACACTTTTATATGCAAAAATGCAATTTAGCCAAGATAAGAAGTTAATCTATGCTCATTTAATACCAAGATATAATTACACTGTTGGTGTGGCAACAGTAATAGAAGAAGATATTCATTTTGAAACTAGTCAATTTCGTGATATTGTAGAAGATTTGGAAATATCTCATGCAAAGAATATGAAACGCATTGAGACTAACCCTTATCAAGATGCATATAAAGGTCCGGATATAATACTACGAGTTCTTTACAAAAACATGATGGGACAATGGTTCGAAAGCGAACTTGCACAAGAACTTCTGGAATTAAGATATAAATCTAAGGGAGAAAACGAACGAGGCAAGGTGGTCACTAATAAAGATGTTGCTAATGGCGATGTATATCATGGATGTATGATCAATCCTTGTTATTCGCACATAAAAAGACGGATGGTTTGTGATGATTATGTGAAAGAGGTTTTGAAAGAATGTGGTGAGAATGCAAAAACGAGCCGCTTTGAAATAGATAAATGCGTATAAAAATATAAGAATTATCATGATTATAACAATCCAGCATTATTAAAAAGATATATTCGGATTGTTCCAATTGAATATTGTATAACTGTCCTATTTTTCGGACATCCTAAAGCAAATTACATAGATATTCAAACCTTTAACATTATCAGTGATGAACACCCTCCCTCCCAATTTTGAATTAGACAGATATGGTCTGCACGTGCGATTAGTGCGTGAGGAAGATGCAAAAGCGAAATGGTAAATAGTAAATGATTAAATCGTAAATAAATTTATGATCCATCCATTATCCGATTGTCAGGCGCAAGTGCCTGAATCAACCAACATCTGGCAATTCTGCGTTATCCTCCCGGGAGCGCAGATAGGCGAGAATTGCAATATCTGCGCACATGTTCTGATAGAGAATGATGTAATGATTGGCGATAATGTAACAATCAAATGTGGTGTGCAACTATGGGATGGAGTAACAATAGAGGACAATGTTTTTGTTGGCCCGAATGTGACATTCACCAACGACCTCTATCCTCGCTCCAAGCAACATCTGGCTGAATATGCTAAAACCATTTTAAAGAAAGGATGTTCTATCGGCGCAAATAGTACAATCGTTTGTGGTGTTACTATAGGAGATAATGCCATGATAGGTGCAGGAAGTGTCGTAACGAAAGATGTGCCAGCAGGCGAATTATGGCTCGGCAATCCAGCTAAATTTATTAAAAAGATTGATAAGTAATATATGCAAGTTCCTTTTTTATCATTACATGATGTTACTGCGATGCATGGAGACGAAATCCGTGAAGCGGCACGCAGAGTGATTGACAGCGGATGGTATCTGCAAGGCAAAGAGAACGAACTCTTCGAGCAGCACTATGCCGACTATATCGGTACAAAATACTGTATCGGCTGTGCCAATGGTCTGGATGCGCTGATATGGATATTCCGTGCATACATCGAATTAGGCGTGATGCAACCGGGTGATGAAGTCATTGTGCCGGCAAATACGTATATTGCTACCATCTTGGCTATTACGGAGAATGGTCTCAAACCGGTTCTCATTGAGCCGAAGCGTGAGACATTGGAGATAGATGATAGCCTCATAGAAGCCGCCATCACTCCACGTACAAAAGCTATCTGTATCGTTCATCTTTATGGCCGTTGTGCCATGACCGATAAGATTGCCGACTTTTGCAAGAAATATAATCTTAAACTAATCGAGGATAATGCTCAAGCACATGGTTGCCGTTTCAACGGCAAGCGAACAGGTTCGTTGGGCGACGCAGCAGGACATAGTTTCTATCCAGGTAAGAACCTCGGTGCATTGGGCGATGCAGGTGCCGTAACCACCAATGATCCGGAACTCGCTGCGGCCATCCGCGCGTTGGCGAACTATGGTAGCCAAAAGAAATACGTATTCAAATACTGCGGTCGCAATAGCCGTTTGGATGAGATACAAGCAGCCATTCTGGATGTCAAACTCAAATACTTGAATGAAGACATTAAGAAGCGCCAAGAAGTTGCGGCATACTACTACAATCATATCAACAATCCTTTGATTGAACTCCCAACCCGTCTGCCGGATGAGAACAATGTGTATCATCTTTTCCCGATAATTGTGAAGGATGGAAAACGTGATGCATTGCACGATTATCTGGAGCAGAATGGTATAGGCACAGTTATTCACTATCCCATTGCGCCACACAAGCAAGAATGCTATGCCAAAGAGGCATGGAATACTCCACAGTTGAGTTTGCCGATGACTGAGATGTTAGCTGATTGCGAACTTTCGCTGCCGATAAGTCCTTGCATGACGCAAGAGCAGATACAGTATGTCGTTAAAACCATTAATGCGTTTAAATAATATGGATAATTCAAAACTGCTAAGCATAATTCTCTTATCTTATTATAGCGGAGAACGTATAAGGATAGCCTATGATAAGATAAAATCCCTATTAGGCGCGGAGAATATTCCTTTTGAGTTTATTGTTATGGACGATGGCTCAAAGGATAAGTCGTATTCGATTGCTTTAGAATTGGAAAAGCAAGAGGAAAATGTGCACGCTTATCAATTGAGCCGTAATTATACGAGCAATTATTCATGGTTTGCTGGTCTATCGGTTAGCAGAGGCGCATGTTGTTTTGCAATAGTTGATGATGAGCAGCAACCATATTCAACCGTTGTTGATATGTATCGGATGTGGGAAAATGGTGCTAAAGTAATTATCCCAAACCGTGTATCGCGAGATGATCCATGGCGATTTAAGATATTCTCTATGATGTATTACAAAATCATCAATAAATTATCAGATATTTCCTATCCAGAAGGAGGTGCCGATTTAGCTTTCTTGGATAGAGAGGTAGTGGATATATTGGTTGAAAAGATACATCCGATCAATACAGCGGTAGTACCGGAGGTGTTTCGGTTGGGTTTCGACCCTCAGTACCTTCCATATCAACGTCCAATAGGATTAAATGGGGCTAAGTCGAGATGGACATTTAAGAAGAAAGTGAAATTAGCCAAGGATGTATTCTTCTCTGCTTCGACATTTCCTATTCGATTGATATCGTGGTTAGGAATATTCTTCTCATTGCTGGCATTTGTTGGTGGGGTATTCTATATATACATTCGCTTGTTTGGCAATCCCGATTTCTGGGGCGAGTTATTACCGGGATGGACGTTTTTAGTAGTATTGATAATGCTGTTAGGAGGAATCCAATTATTTTGCTTAGGAATGATTGCTGAGTATATATGGCGTATATATGAAGAAGTAAAAGCACGTCCAGGATATATTATAAAGAAGAAATGAGCAAGTTGTACGACAAAATAGCACATAACCTCGTGAGGAATCTGGTTGGGTTCTCCATTGTAGGTGTAGTTGTTACTGTTTTTTCAATGGTGTTGCTATACTTATTCAACGATGTGTTTAATATGAATGCATATGTTGCCTATGTAACAGCCTATGTGTTGTCTATATTATTGTCGTATTATTTGAATGCACGAAAGGTATATAAAACAGATACAAATTGGCATAAATTAGTTCTGTATTTTATAGTTTACCTATCAAGTATGGCCTTAGGAGTAGTAATGCTGCGTTTCTTTATATATCTACTGCCGGAATGGAATAAAACAATATTATCATATATGGTCATACCTTTTAATACAATCTATAACTTCATTTTTGTATCATGGATATTAAGGGGCAAAAAATAATATCTCAGTTAGGTAAAATTGGATTGTGGATAGCTGCGATAGGAGTAGTACTACTAATGGCTATCTCGTTCGTTATTTCTGCTACTCATGTAGAGATGAATCCTGACGTTACCTATTATGCTGGAGTTAGTAAGCAGATTTTGGCAGGAAACATTCCATATGTGGATTTGAAGGTGGATTATACCCCCTTGGCCTTATACCTGACTACGATACCTGTGGGGATATGGGGAAATTCATGGACGATGATAATCGGATTCATGTATTTGATATTATTTTTCGCTGCAACTATTGAGGGATTGATTATCTATCATTATACGAAGAATAAAACTCTATCTGTTTTAGGGGCCGGGTTATTGCTGTTATATGCATTTATGTCCGAAGGAATGTATTTCGGATTGGAGGCGTTCGTGCTATTGTTTGGATTAAGTGGTTTCTATGTCTTAATCAAAAGTAAGTCATATTGGCATATTCTTTTGTCTGGAGTATTATGTGCTTGCGCATTTTGGTCCAAGCAATATGGTCTTGGGTTTTGCGGAATATGTGGAATATGGATTTTATTGCAAGGTGAAATCGCATGGAAAGAGAGAGGAGTACAGATAGCGACTTTTGTCGGAGGTTTTATTGGAACAATCAGCATATTTGTAAGTTATTTCATATTAAATGGTATGCATCTTGGACAAATCGTACCATTGGTTCTTGGTGAAGGTTATGGTAGTTATGGAATACATGGTGTTGTAGAGAATGCTATGTGGATGATAAAGCGTTTTCCTATCTTGATTGCCGCTATGGCAGTTATACCATTTATGCGACGTGAAAATATCGAATGGAAAGTTATTGTTTGTTCGTTTGTTGGCATTGGCGGTTTTTTGATGCAGTGTTATTTTCGCCCATTCCTGCATTATCTGATTTTGGTGTGGCCGTTTGTGGTACTATTAACTTTGTATGTGATTGATTCTATCTCGCGTAAGTATCTTAGGTTGGGGATGTATATATTGCTTCTGTTATTTGTTTTCAGAATAGTCCCACGTGTAGTGCGAATGAATAAATCGATTTACAATAGAGCAGATAGATGGGAACAGGTAGATATTGCAAAGGTGTTGGAAGACTATGTTCCTAAATACAGCGAGAATGTATATGCGTACAAACCGGAAATGCTGTATTGTCAATTCTATAATGATTATACACCACCAATGTTGAAAAAATATGGTTATAATGCAGGCTTTTATTCTATGGATAGTATATCGTATGATCTTGTGGAACATGCAGAATATGTGTTAGTACCATTTTCTCACATGGCAGATACCGCGATATCTAATTCAAGCGTGCAGGAACTGTTAATTCAAAACTTTGAAAGATTAGAAATTGCAGATAAAGACAACACAATTGCTATTGTGTATACGAGAAAGAAATGAAACTATCAGTAATGGTCATATCCCATAACCAAGCTCATTTGATAAGAAGATGTTTGGATTCTATATTGGCGCAGCAAATAACTGCGCCATGGGAGATTGTGATTAGCGATGATGCCAGCACGGATGATACATGGAATGTGATACAGGAATATGTGAAGCAATATCCGGAGAGTAAGATGCAAGGAGAGTTCTACGCTCCGCTTATTCGTGCTTACCAAATCAATAGTTCGGATTATAAACCGACCGTAACATCTGATCGTTGTGCCGCCAATAAGGCGAATGTGTATATTCACTCGAAGGGCGAGTATTGTGTGAATATTGATGCGGATGATTATTTGTTAGGAACCGATATATATCAATATCAAATCAACCAGCTGGACGCTCATCCGGAGTGCTCGGTAGCAGTCCAGAATATTTGGTATCAATATGATGGTGAACCGGTAGAGAAAGGACATTCATGGCATCCGCAGAATATTTGGCAGGAAAATGAAATCATTAGTTTTGAGGAATATTGTCATCGAAGAGCATTTATCTCCAACCCAGCGTTTATGATGCGCAGAGACGAAACGTTGAATCCAATGGAGAAATATGGATTGCTATTTGATGATCCTATTATCTCAACTCACCACATTTTACGCGGAAAGATTATCTGTTCGGAGCGAGCCGATTATGTATATGTCCAATATCCGAAAAGTATATGGAATAATATTAATTCATGTGATCGGATTTTAAGAGAGATTTCTCCTAAGGTGGTGTATCTCAAGTTCTTTCCTCGGTATAAAAGAGCAATTTTGGATATGGGGGCGATGGACTTGATAAGGAGTTTTAAGTTATATCTAAATGAAAAAGACATCACTTGTTCCAAAGATACACTGGCATATGTCGAGCGATTACAGAATAAGGTGCTACTACAAATGGCTCAAGAAAATAACGGTTGTAGAATGCGACAAAAGATGCTGTTGAACATACTGTTGATACGAAATACAATTCGTTGGAATATAGTATCAGCCATAACGGATATAGTGATTGTAAAATTATTGAGATAAGATGATACGTTTTTCATTTATATTGCCATGCTATAATGTAGCGCCGTATATAGGTCGTTGCATTGAGTCGATAGAGGCGCAGGATATTCCGCAGGAGGAGTATGAGGTGATATGCGTGGACGACTGCTCGAGGGACAATACGGTGGAGGTTATTAAGGAGTATCAGAAGCAGTATACCAATATACGCCTCGTGCAGCATGAGGTTAATCAGACAGCCGGTGGCGCACGCAATACGGGAATCAGAGAAGCGAAGGGTGAGTATCTATGGTTCGTAGATCCGGATGACGCTATACTCCCAAATGTGCTAAAAACATTATCGGATAAGATAGCTGCATCGAAGGTAGAGATATTATTCTTCAATTACCAGACACAAAAAGAGTCGGGTGATATAGAAGAGTCAAGGTATGTATTGTTTAATGGAGAATTAAGCGGACAGGGCTATATCAAAAACTATTTGAACGGTCGATTAAGCACTTATTGCAATATCTATTCGTGTGTCTTTAAGCGAGAGTTTATAAAAGAGTACGGTATAGAATATCCCAAATTGAGGGCTGGGCAGGATGCGCTGTTTATATGGAAATCGATACTCAGTTGCAATCGTTGTGCAATAATCGATAAGGTTTGCTATAGGTATATCCGCAGAAGCGATTCAGTTACGGGAAGTAAAGGTAAGCTCACAGCGCGAGCAATAATGTCGCAAAGTCTCTTATTTGCATTTGAAGTAAGTGCATTATTATTTAGTTGTCCCAATTTGGATGCCAGGATCAAAGAGAATATAACAAACGCAATGCGCTATGCATTAGATACGGATTCAAGAAATATTCTATATGCCAGTGGAAAAGAACAAAGAGGTTTTTATGAGGCATTACAGAATGAGGCAGAAAAGATAGAAAGTATGCAGATATATATGAACCGGAAGTCAAAAAATATATTTGCATATTCGAGATCATATATTCTCTGGAAACTTATTCTGATGGGGTATCGGATGAGCGACGTAGTGAAGAATAAATCGTCCAAAGTAGTATATGAATAATTTTAAATCAACATTGCTAAAATCATGAATATAAAAATAATATCCATAGCATATCACCTCCAACATTTGGCTCGTGTCATCTTGCGTCATTCAACAGTAGATACTTTTAAAAAGCATCCATATTGGGTTGAGACATGGGCATACTATGTCTCATACGGCAAATTTCCACATTGGATAAAACCGATAACGATAGATGAGAAACTGCTGAAACATAGTATTGATTTATGGCATGCCTATAAGAAAGCAGAAATTGGCAGAGAAACGAATATAGAACTACTTCAAGAAGCTAAGAATAGAATATTATGCGCTGATAAGTATGCAGTAAGACAATATGTTGCTGATAGATGTGGTGAAGGTATATTATGCAAGCTTATAGGAGTATATCAGACCATTGATGAAGTTGATTTCGATACTTTACCCAATACATTTGTGCTTAAGATGAATAATGCATCCGGTCAGAACTATATTTGTAAAAATAAGCAAGATGCAGATATAGAGAAGATGAGAGCACAATTTCGTGAGTGGCAAAAAGATCAAAGTCATGGGGTTATGCCGTGGGAATGGCATTATTCGTGCATAAAACCCAAGATTATATGTGAGGAGTTCTTGGGAGAATTAGAGGAAACTTCATTAGTGGATTATAAGTTTCATTGTTTTAATGGTAAAGTACATTCATGCTTTTGTTGTTATGATAGAGACCCAATAGCACACAAAGTCACATATGATCATTATGATATTGAATGGAATCACACAGAGGCGATTATTCCTTCATTTCGGGTTCGACAACGTCCGATAGCTCGCCCAGAATGCTATGATCAGATGATAGTGATAGCAAGTAAACTTAGTGCTGATTTCCCTTATTGTCGTGTAGATTTATATGAGGCGAAAGGTAGAGTGTTGTTTGGCGAGATTACTTTAACACCATCGGCAAATATGCAAGCCTTTTACGAATCTTGGATGCTAAAGAAATTTGGTGATTATATAGAATTTTAATAATGAATATTTTTCATGATAAAAGAATTGATAAATAGGATACGGCGCAAATGGATGAAACTGCGGTTGCAACCAATACGAGTGTTTTGCTTTCATCATGTGAGTGATATCTTTGATGAGAGATACATGGAGCAGATAGATTGGATGCAAACAGGGACATTTATGCAACGCATTGAATCCTTGCAGGGTGAAGGATATAAATTTATATCTCTTGTTGAGGCGCAAGAAAAATTGAAACATGATTGGTTCAGACGAAAGAAATATGCGGTGTTAACGGCGGATGATGGTTGGGCTACTTTGAGAAATGTATTACCATGGCTCAATGAGCAACAGATACCAGTAACACTATTCATGAATCCGGCTTATTTAGATGAAAAACATTTTAGAAATAGAGATAAAGAGCAATATCTAAATACAACAGAAGTAGAACAAATGCACAAACAATACCCATTAGTGACTATTGGATCACATGGATGGGAACATGTGGCAGCAACGGAACAAACAGAAGAAGAATTTATAGAGAGTATAAACAAAACTACTGCGTATCTGCGTAAACTGCCGAATCATATACCTTTCCATGCGTATACATGGGGACGGTGCTCTTCTAAAACGAATAATATTATAGAAGAGTTTGGAATCACTCCGGTATATATGGATGGAGAGAAGAACTATAATGATTACAGGGCTATTCATCGTGAACTACTATGAGACCCACATACACATTACTCATCAGGCATTATACATTAAAATTAAACAATGTTTACGACACCAATATTACTAATAACTTTCAATCGCCCGAAACATACAAGACGAGTGTTGGCGGAGATCCTGAAGCAGGAACCTCAATCGCTCTATGTATGTCAGGATGGAGCGAGAGATGAGAATGAGAATGATAGAGTGAAATGCCAAGAAGTTCGTGACGTTATCAATGAGTTAACGGCTCCGTATGCGGAAGGGCATAAAGATTTTGCGCTGCATACACTTTATCAGAAGCAGAACCTTGGCTGTGGTCCCGGTCCACAAGCGGGTATCACATGGTTCTTCGAGAACGTGGAACAGGGAATCATCATGGAGGATGACTGTCTGCCACATTCGGATTTCTTTGGCTATTGCGAGGAATTACTTAATCGTTTCAAGGATAATCCGCAAGTGCAGTTTATTAACTCTACGCTATATCATAATCGCTGGAAATGTGAAGGCTCATATGGTTTCAGCCATTATATGGTTACCGGAGCATGGGCTGCATGGCGCAGGACATGGCAGGGGTTTGATTTGGATTTGTTGGATCTGAATGCATGGAAGTTTAGAAGACAAGTGCTGCGGCTGACGAAGAATAGAGCAGAAGCCAATTGGTGGTATTTTATTGTAAAAGCGATACAGGCTGATAAGAGCAAGAAGAGTTATTGGGATTATCAGATGCAGATACATCTATTTAAAAATAATGCATTAACAATCCACCCGGCAGTAAACCTCATCTCCAACATAGGTTTTGACTCGGAAGGCACACATACTACATGGAATGATGGCCGAGGAGATAAATCGGTATTTCCGATTTTACCATTAATTCATCCGAAAAATACAAAAGTCGATACGGAAATGGATGCAAACTGTTTTGCTAAGCGCCAATCTCGAGGATGGGTAATGGATAATTTGTCGTTTATTAAGCGTCTATTGAAGAATAAAAGAGCAATTAGTGATTAATGGCATGAAGGTACTTTTTGTAAATACCAACGACATTTCTGGTGGCGCAGCGCGAGCAGCGATGCGCATCATGCGCGGTGTGCAGCAGAGTGGAGTAGAGGCGCAGATGTTTGTGAAGGATAAATACTCCAGATCATCGGATGTTATTCCGTTAAGCACCTATGCTCCATCATCTAATTGGCTACTCAATATCTTTAAATGGGTGATCCAGAAATGCAAGAATCGGTACCACATGTTTAAGTGGCATCCATACAAACGCACTAAGCAGAATGTCTTTATGTCCGATTTGCGGCATACGAATATTCATGGCGCGTTGCAGAAACTCGATTATGATATAGTCCACTTGCATTGGATCAACAATCGTTTCTTGGATATCCGCGAGCTATCAAAAATCCATAAACCTATCGTCTGGACGCTGCATGACAGTTGGCCTTTCTGCGGAGTGTGTCATTATTTCATAGATTGTGAGCGATACCAAACACATTGCAAATCATGTCCTATGTTGGGCTCAAAGGAAGAGCGAGATCTCGCCTATGAGATATTTGAGAAGAAACTTGAAGCCTACAAGGACTTGGATCTCCATATAGTCACGCCGAGTCATTGGTTAGGCGATTGTGCAAAGAAGAGCGCTTTGCTTGGCCGATTTCCTGTACATGTTATTCCTAATTGTTTAGACACGGATTTATTCCGTCCGCTATCGGATACAGAGATACTAACTATCGCCGAGCATCAGCAAAACGCGGTGGTTAGCCGCGTTTTGCGCGAGGCGACGCAGGAGAAAGGGCTTGCAAAGCCTTTGATCCTGTTCGGAGCGATGAATGCTGCGAACGACAGGATAAAAGGCTTTGCAAGCCTTTTATCCGCGCTGCAACTCCTTGATACGCAAGGTTTTGAAGCGCATCTCGTGGTTTTTGGGGCTAACGCGCAAGAACTACCCATGAAGTTTAAAAATATTGATGTAAGCTTTGTGGGATATATCGGCGATAACCAATTATTAACGGCTTTTTATAATGTCGCTGATGTGATGGTCGTGCCCTCATTAACAGAGAATCTTTCCAATGCCATCATGGAGAGTCTTTCTTCCGGCACTCCTGTCGTAGCTTTCAATATCGGTGGCAATAGCGATATGATTGACCACAAGCAGAACGGCTATTTAGCCCAAGAAAGAAATGCAGAGGATTTGGCAAAAGGAATAGAGTGGTGTTTGACTAATAACGCAGATGGCATATTAAGCAAGAATGCACGAGAGAAGGTGTTGAATAATTATACGATAGATATTGTGTCGGAACAATATAAACATCTATATCAATCGCTATTATAGCCCTCTTTACTAGCATTCAAAACTAAAATCTTGCTTCCGAGAAATACGATCCCGCCGACTACCTCCGTGATTATGATGCGTTTTTAGCCTATAAAAGGAATTAATAGGTGTATGCTGTATGGTGTATCGCCGTCCATCCGGACGGCTTTTTTGTATGGAATCCACCAAATCTGGAAAGATTGTTTTCGATTATTCTATTAATCCCCAATGTTTAGCGTTGCAGAAATTGATATTAACCGAAAACCGCTTCGCGCGAAAAACGCGGAATCCTGTGTTGATAACCCGCAAGCCCGTTTATCCATCTGCTCGTAAGCAAGTTCCCATCAGCCGGCTATCCGTCCTCGCTCGGCAGCAGCGTTCACGCTTCTGCCGAATTCCTTTTCAAAAACGCAAAAAAACAGCGTAGTATACCGTAGCTTTAATCGTACCCTTGTGGTTAAGAAAAAAACATTCGTCGTGTAAATATTCTCATTGCTACACCCGCGTTGCGAAGCAGTTTTTGATGTTTTTGAAACGAAATGAAAGCTGTTGGGCATTCGGTAGAAGTACTTTGTACTTTAATGTGGATTGGATTAGTAGTACGTCCGGATGCCCGCTCATGGGCACCACGCAAATTTTATATTTGTGGGGAGAGCGGAGGCATAAGTTGCCTATCGATTTAGCGTAGTGGTATCGATTATTGCACACTTGTTGCAGAACGCGAATATTTTCTCCGCGCGAGCGGTATTTTTATTATAGTTTTCGTAAAACCACATAAAATCAAATAAAAATTTAGTTTTATTTGCATATATAGGATTTTTTTTGTAATTTTGCAGGCAATTTAATAGGTGGTGTAATTATAATACAGTTATGAATTCATATAAATTTACATTAAAGCAATATAAAGCGATTGCTGAAGCCAATATCGAATTAAATGGAATTACTGTATTGGCTGGAGAAAATGGCGCGGGAAAGAGTACCATTACTCGATGGTTGTACTACCTGGTCGAGGCGATCGCTAATTATGAACGCTATGCATATAAAGACATGCGTCGTGAGATATATGCTTTGTTGCGCGAATATAGGATGGGATTGCGCGATTCGCGTATGGTTAGCGAGAGTAATTTCGACATGCGTATATCACGATGGAATTATATTGCAAAATCAGTAGATTATACAACGGATGAAGAAGTGAAGCGCATCATATTTGATGCTAAAGAAATAATCTCCCGTGTAGCTGAATATATACAAAATGATATTAATGGAAAAGGGCGCGTTAGCAATCGATTGGCTAGAGTATTGACCTATTTGGAACTTGACGAAAATAGTTTCAGTCGTGAATCTTTCATAGAGCAGAACTTTAATAAAATTGATGCGTATTATAAAGAATTCGAGGACAAGATAAAAACACGTACTAAAGAGTCTTTATTTGAGTATATTAGCCAGCATTATGAAATTCCTCTCAAAATTCAGAAGGACACAACGATACAATTGGTCGAAGATAGAGTCCCGATCATAGAAAAGTCATCGGTCGGACATCTCATTGGTTTGCAGAGGGCAATATACATTGATACACCCATGGCACTAGGGGTAGATGTGATAGGTAATCAATTATGGGATAATTTAACGGCCCTGCTGGAAGAGCGTGAGGATGTTGTTCTTTCTGCATCGGCTCGTAAAATGCAAATGAGATTACAGCGCATTATTCATGGCTCTGTGATGATGAAAGAGGAAGATTTCGACACTGATTTGCATTATGTGAGAGAAGACGAATTGGATATTCCGTTAATAGAGGCGGCTACGGGTATAAAATCATTCGCGTATATTATTCGATTGCTTGAGAATGGCTATCTTGATAAGAATACGCTACTGATAATAGATGAGCCGGAAGCGCATTTGCACCCACAATGGATAGTGGAATACGCGCGAATACTTGTGCTGCTCGCAAAAGAGATAGGCGTGCGGGTGTTAATAGCAAGTCATAATCCGGATATGGTTTCTGCTATCCAATCAATAGGTAGAAAAGAAGGATTGGAGGCTGCAATTACCTTCTACCAAGCGCAGCCTTCGCTCAATAATCCATTCGAATATGTATATAAAAATCTCGGGATAGAGATAACAGAAATTTTCAAATCGTTTAATATCGCATTGTCCCGTATTCAAGACTATGGAACCGTCGTTAATAATCAATAATGGCTACGTGCATTCTCATCCGCTATGGCAGCATTGTGCATCTACGCTTCAAGAAATTTCAGATCGTGACTATCCATCTCAAAAATACTTTAAATCATTACCTGCTATAGATGCATTGGATTTAGATACATATGAGAAAAGCCTTCATAAAGGCAAGTCTGGAAATCAAGCATGCACCGGAGATGCGGTTATGGGGATAGCGTTAAGGAAAGCAGGTGACCATTTGGTGGAACAATCATTATTACTTGTGGAGCTTAGAATGGGGTATACTAATGGAGATAATTTGGAACTGGAGAATATAAGAAAAAAAGTGGAACACTCTAGAGATTTACTGAATGCAAATGGCAGTTCCCCAATCTATAAAGACTATTTCTTCATATTTACGGACACAGAGGCTTCACAAGCAAATAGTAAGATTAGACGCAAAGCGAATGAGATAGGTCGAATGACTAATTACAAAGTTCTTTCTGTTTCTAATTTTAAAGCTTGCCTTGTTGACCCAGCGGAACTGTCCTACCACCCACAGCATCCTGCTATTGATATCATTAACTGGTTCTTGCCGGCATATAACCAGCCAAATAATATAGATATAACCGTTTTCGAAAAAGCCTTTAATCATTGGTTGAAAATATTCAATCAATGTAAGCAGAACTATAAAATTCAGGAGGCAGAACATATCTTATATACACTGAAAAACGAACTCTCTAAAGCAAAGCGCATACTTAACGATCCTTCCAGCGATGCACACATGGTGATTGAGATAATGGAAGAGGAACTTGTCTAGTTATTGTAGTGTAGCACTTATATGTTAAATAGGATGAGTTAAACTGTTGTAACTGCGGTATGCAGAAAGCAGGAATAGAATGAAAATATGCGTGATTGTATAAAGATAAAATGATTTAAATAATGGAACTATGATTGACTTTACAAAAAAAATACCAGCTGCAAGCAGAAGTAGGCAAACAGACCCAGTGTCATTATACGATGACTTGGATAGAAAAGTTACGGTTGGTCCATTGCGTCCGGTTCAGAATGAGGTTTTGACAGAATGGTACAAAAACCGTTTTGAAAGTAAGGATGTTATTGTAAAGTTGCACACAGGAGAAGGAAAGACATTAATTGGATTATTGATGCTCCAATCACGCCTTAATGCAGGAAAAGGTCCTGCATTCTATGTGTGCCCAACAAAGCAATTAGCAGTCCAAACAGCAAAAGATGCTATAAAGTTTGGAGTCCCATATATATTGGATCAAGGTGGAACTGATATCCCAGAAGATGTATTAGAAAGTAAGAGAATATGGATAACCTATGTTCAGCGTGTTTTTAATGGTCGCACTAAACTCGGTCTTGACAATTCTGGAACATCAATAGGAACAATGGTCATAGATGACTCGCATGCATGCATTGAATCTATACGCAGCGCAACATCAATACGAATAGGTAGGCAACATGAACTATTTAGAAAACTCCTAACTATGTTTGAGCCGGCATTACGTCAGCAAGGAGAGGGTACATTCCTAAATATCCAAAATGACGATTATAGTTCCGAGGTGATGACTATTCCATATTGGGATTGGATAAATCGAGCAACGGAAATATCACAGTTATTCTATGAATATTCCGATGTCGAATCCATTAGGTTTGTCTATCCTTTGATTAAAGATATATTAAAAGATTGTACTGCTTATGCTACGAGCCAGGGCATAGAGGTGGTGCCCGATTATAGTCTGATATATCGATTCCAGTTCTTTGTGAACTGTCAGCAACGCATATTTATGTCGGCCACGACGCAGGATGATTCTTTCTTTATTAAAGGGTTGGGTTTGGGGAAGGATGCAATTGAAAATCCATTGAGGAATACTTCCAAGAAATGGTCAGGGGAGAAGATGATATTATTCCCCACGCGTGTAGATGAGAGTCTAACACAATGAGTACATGCGAAAGTATTTGTGTATGCTCGGAGCCAAGAATGTAGCGAAATGTGTTGCTTTAGTACCTTCTTTACGCATTGCTGATATATATACAAAGCAAGAATATCCTGCGATAATGGTTAGCAATAATGAAATAATGGAGCAAGAACTCGATTATTTGCGGTCAGAAGTCAGTAATACAGCACATGCTGTAGTGTTCCCAAATAGATATGATGGAATTGATTTAGCAGATGACCAATGCCGTATCTTGATGATGGATGGAAAACCGATCTTTGGAAATTTATCTGATAGATATGAGCAAGCGTGCCGGCAAGATAGCGATATAGTGGCTACTAAGGTGGCACAAAAAATAGAACAGGGCTTAGGGCGAAGTGTGCGCGGAGATAAAGACTATAGCGTGATATTAATGATAGGGGAAGATTTGGTGCGATTTGTAAAATCATCTCAAAACCAGAAATTCTTTTCAGCACAAACAAGACAGCAAATTCTGATAGCGGAGACGTTGCTTGACATAATACTCAAAGAGTCTGAAAGTAAGGGTATTGTTGCTGTTCATGACATTCTTACACAATGTTTAAACCGCGATGAAGGATGGAAGGTGTACTATCATCAATCAATGGATAAGACGGAAGAAAATATTGAGACACATCCTTATATTCCCGTTATCGAGTTAGAAGAAAATGCAGAAAGTTTGATGCGTATTGGAAAGTACGAAGAAGCATTTACTAAATATCAAACCTTAGCGGATATTTATAAAGATAAATCTTCCGAGAAAGGATGGTATCTCCAATTGGCGGCAAAGTGCAAATATCATTTTGATAAAATTGGTAGTGAAAAACTACAAGAAGTAGCTCATAATAGCAATATATATTTACTAAAACCCAATAACTTACAATATACTCCAATACCATTGGTAAATAAGAATGCAGCTGAGAATGCCCTGACTTATATTAAAAAGCATGTCAAGCGTGACGATTTATCAATGCACGTTGATGAATTGTTGTCGCATTTGTCCTTTGGTTCGCCATCAAACAAATTTGAGGCAGCTATGAAGGAAATAGGTTCTTTATTAGGATATAGTAGTCAAAGACCGGATCAGGAATTTAAGGTTGGTCCGGATAATCTATGGATGGAGCCGATAGCCAGGCAGTTTTTTGTTATAGAATGCAAGAATGAGGTTTTAACCACGCGAGATACTATCAATAAAAATGAGGTTGGTCAGATGAATAATCACATAGCCTGGTTTGAAACAAATTATCCGGGAGAACTATCAGTTTCTTACATTCATATACATATGACCAATAAGGTTTCCAACCAAGCAAATTATAATAAAATTGTGCGAATCATGACCCCTAAAAAACTAGCTGCATTCAAAAGTCATGTAAAAATGTATGTAGATGAACTATTGAAATATAGAATAGCCTCAATAGATGAGATGGTGATAAGTGGGGCATTGAGAGTTAGTAATTTGTTGCCATCCGATATAATACCGATGTACACAGTAAATGCAGAGAAACAAGATTGATTCAGAAATAGAATTTTCTTATTATATAAAGTAGAACAATTAAGGAAGATAAATTTGCGATACAATTGTTTGATGGAAAGAAAGTCCGAGTCGTTTGGGATGTGGAACAGGAGAAATACTTTTTTCTGTAGTGGACATCATCCAAGTGTTGACCGATAGTGTTGATGGACGCAAGTATTGGAACAAGTTGAAAGAGCGTCTAAAGAAAGAGGGAAATGAGTCGGTGACAAATTGTCACCCACCGAAATTGCCATCCTCTGATGGTAAGAAATACATGACAGATATGGCTGATTTACAAGGGATTTTCCGTATAATCCAGTCTGTTTCTTCATAGAAAACCGCGACAGAAATGACCGATGAGCAAAAGATAAATTAAAAGAAAATTATTGAATAAGAAAAAGGATTAGAAAAGCGTATGTGGAATAGGATTAAAGCGAGGATGCATAAATGGCATGTGGCAGAAGGGTTGCGTTCTATCAGGCGCTGGATGGCGGATTGGGATGCGATGGACGAAAATCGCACCCTAATGTCTCCTAAAATCCTATCAAAATATAGTGACAATAAAATAGACCAATATCGGTATGCGGCAGTTCGAGAATTACGAAATGCTATAGACTCCGAAGGGTGCAACAATATAGCAGTAACAGGTGTTTATGGCTCTGGAAAGAGTTCGGTCATACAAACGTATCTAAAAGAACTACCTCTTTTTTTTCGTAATAGAAAGGTACTATCCATATCTCTATCCAATTTCATAGATGAGAATTTGAAGGATGAGGACATGGCAGTTGCATACGAGAATGAAATTGAACAGAAGATATTTCAGCATATACTATACAAAACCAATCAAAACAAAACACGACAAACGCGCTATGGTAGGATTAAACACATAAGTGTTGCTACTGGAATATGGAGGGCGTTTGCTATTCTAATCTGTATCATAAGCGTTTTAGTTCTGGCAGTACCAGTTTCGATATGGCCGATGAATATTGAGAGTTGGTTTAATAGTTTAGAACCATGTACTCAGGCTATTTTTGAGTGGGGCGCGTTAGGGTATCTATGCCTGTTCTTTGTGAGTATCACTGCCTATTTGATTCGCAGAGTACATCTATTTAGAATACATGGTAAGATTAATGCATCCAATATGGAATTGGAGTGGGAAAAAGACTCGTCGAAGTTCGATAAGTTATTGGGAGAAATACTGTATTTTTTCGTCGCTGGAGGATATCGCATCGTTATATTTGAGGATTTGGATCGAATCAAAACACCGGAACGCTTATTCTTGAAATTTCGAGAGATTAACACACTACTCAATGAGTCTGATTACTATAAACGTGAGTCTGATTACTATAAACGTAGAAATAATAAAGTAAAGTTCATATACGCCATAAGAGACGAGATATTCTCTAGTGACATCCGCACAAAATGTTTTGATTATATCATTTCAATAGTCCCAATTGTTGATAAGTACAACTCCGGAGACTATTTGATAGAAAAATACCATGGGAAAGGAAGTATTATGTCTAATATCACAGAGCGAGATTTGTCTGTGATAGGCATGTATATCGGAAGCAAACGAGAGTTGGCGAATATAGTCAATGAGTATGCGCTATGTCACAAAACGTTTATTAATGGTACCTCCGAGACTAAATTGTTGGCCTTGTTGGTTTATAAGAATTCTTTCCCCTTGGACTATGCAGCAGCATATCATAAGGAAGGATGTTTGTACGCAGTCTTTTCCAATGAGAATAAGAAGATGTTTTACAAGCCTTTGATTAGCGATTTGGAAAAGAAAGAGGCTTCTTATGAGGATACAAGAGAAAGAATCAGAGAGAAAATAGAGACAAATCGTTGGCAAGTGTTGAGACAACTGACCGAGGATAGTGTAGATAAACTTATAATTGGAGGAAGAGAGTATCCAATAAAGGAGTTCAGGATTAATGATCAGTTGTATGAAGCGTTTGCTAATAATAGTATCAATCAATATTCTTGGAACGATGGAACGGATTGCGGAACTGCAGAGTATGATTATAAGTTCGAGGAACTAGTGAAGAAGGCCTATCCAGATGATAGTGATGAGTATTACCCTGAGATGGCGGGTGATGTCGAATCGTTGCGAACCAATATCGAAAAACAGAATGAAGTACATAAACAAATAGAGATAATCAAGAATAGGAAGATAAAAGGGTTAATGAGCGGATTGTATCCAGACATCGTTGATGAAATATTGGAGTCTATCTGCAAACCCATATACGAAAAGTGGAGGGCCGAAAATATAATATCTGATTACACAGATTTGTTAAAGGAGCATATATCGCTCTTGCATGTCCTTATCAAGGAGGAGTACATCGCAGAAGATTATGCAACTTATATGTCACACACCTATCCCGGCTCATTAACTGAATCAGATATGCTTTTTGTCAATTCGGTTCTTAGAGGAGAACCGAAAGAGTATAGCTATCCACTAGTTAATATTGAAGCGATTCTGAAAAGGTTTAAGACAGAAAACTATGAGCATAAGAGCATATTGAACAATGCCTTAGTTGATTATATTTTTAAGCAGAAAATGTATGCTCTTCAAGACATAATTATTAAAACAGCGCGCAATAATCCGGAGTTTGTAATTATCTATAGGCGAGATGGAGAGTTTGGAAACGAATTCATAGAGAAACTATTTACAGGTTGGCAAGGTGCTGTGACTCAGTTAATGGGTATTGTGGATCGATATGTTCTATCGGAAATGTTCTTTTATTACTGGACGGTTGCTCCTCACGATGTGTGGATTAATGACTATGAAAGATCCGTGTTGGAAGGTATCTATAGTTATTATGAGATTCCGTCCTTGGAATTACTGCAGGCGATGCTGGAGCGTTACAATTTGAAATTTGCGAATCTGCGTATTCCAACAAAGGATGAGAATAAAGCATTTGATTACATCACTAAGAACGGGTATTTTGCTATATCCATTGAGAATATGCGGGTAATTTATGGAAAGAAGATAGATGAGGCTGTATTTACTCGCATATATGATGGAGATATAGAAATTCGTAGGTATTTGGTAGAAAATATTAATGAGGTGTTCAAAGTAATACCTAACAACTCTGTAAAAGAGAGCGAGGAAACTCTGGTTGCATTGCTCAACAATCCCGATGTGGATGACTCCAAACTATATACATATATCAATATGCAACAAGAGCGAATAGATACTGATAAGTTGCTAATTGAATCGAGAGTTAAGGATTTGTTGATGCGCACTAATATCATATGTCCGACATGGATGAATGTGGAGAAGTGCTTTGAACTATTAGCAGATACGCAGCCGTTGGAGCAATATGTGCAAAAAAATATTGATGAATTAGTCAAAGAGCATTGCGAGTGTGAAAAATCGGAAGCAATCGAGGATTGGCTATTGGTAAAATCGAAGTTGATTACTGATGAAGAATATGTGAAGCTGGCACCGTGTTTTACAAAACAGCTGTCGTTCGATAAGATCAAGGAACTTTCAGAAAAGCGGTTGTGGATATTGAATGCCAATCATCTTTTGGTTTATGAGGATGATGTAACAGAACATTTAGATGCCATTTCGCTACCGTTATTGGTGCAATATATCCAAGAACATTTCGAAGCCTTTATAGAGCAAGAAGACATGACGATTGAGATTACAAATACAATAGGAATCGAAATTTTGAACTCATCGATGACGTTAGAACAAAAGAAACTATATATGGAGAAATATCCATTCGAGGTAGGAGGAGAGAAAGCTGATGAATATGCAAAAATGTATTGTTCCTATTATAATAAAATAGGTGATTTCAATAACGCGGACATGGAAGCATTGATAGCGGCTATGAATGTGTATGATTATGACGATGAGGCATGGGGAATCAAGATTTCTATCGTTAACCAGATTAATAGTACAATGGAGTATGACAAAGAGCGAGAAACACAGTTACTGGTTGCGATTAATGATCATTATGGAAAACTGAATAACATCGGGCATGAAATTTTAAAGTTTGACAATAATCCCGAGAACGAAGAGTTGTTGAACTATTTGAAATCGAAGAAGCATTTTGTGTCAGATGTAAAACAGGGTACGTTTAATAGACTGAAGGTATCGTTTAGGCATAAATAGGTTACTGAAAAAAGAGACAATAAAAAAAATAAGAGGACAAAGCGCGTTTTCTGTTAACTAAAAAATATAATTAATATAATCGATTTATAATTAGTATAATTTTCATCGCAAAATGAAATTATCCATCATCACCATAAACTACAACAATGCCGAAGGCTTACGGAAAACGCTTGCATCGGTTGCTGCGCAGACGTATCATGACATTGAGCACATCATCATCGATGGTGGTTCAACGGATGGTTCCGTAGATGTCATCAAGGAGTACGTTCGTAATGTTGAACGAATGAACGAATTAAAGAGTGAAGGAATTCATGTCGTTTGGTTATCGGAGTCGGATAAAGGGATATACAACGCTATGAATAAAGGCATCAGCAAGGCAAGTGGAGATTATATACAAGTACTTAACTCGGGAGACATATTAGCAGCGGATGATGTGACCGAAAGTATGATGGTAAAGTTGAACGAGTTATCGAATGAACGAGTGAACGAGTCGGATGGTGTTGCCATCCTATACGGTAATATGATCAAAAAGGACTATACCACCGGCAAAATCATCGGCAAGAGTAAGGAAGTGGAGTATTCTTTGCGAAATTACTATTCCAGTACTATGAACCATGATTGTTGCTATTTCCGTCGCGACTTGTTTGAGGTCTATGGCCTCTATGACGAGAACCTGAAGATTGTCTCAGATTGGAAATGGTTCTTGCTAGCTATCGGACTTGGTCATGTCAAGCCGGTTTATGTGGATATCGATGTCACCATTTTCGATGCCTCCGGTATTAGCGAAACGAACTTAACTCTCCGTAACCAAGAGCGCCGCCAAGTCCTCGAAGAACTCCTTCCTCTGGCTATCCTTGCGGACTATGACAAGTATGCGTTTCCGACCACTCAAATTGATCGTCTCAAAAAATATCATTTGTGGCCGTTGGTATATTTTATAGAGCGTGTTCTTTTCAAACTAAATAAATGGCATATTTTGCGGTAACGAGTGAAGGTTGAACGAATGAACGAGTGAAAGTATATGAATGAAGCAAAATATAGTTATAAGAATCTGGATGTATACAAGGAATCGAAGGTCCTTGTGAAAATGGTGTATGGATTGCTCAAGCAATTTCCTAAGGAGGAGCAATATGCATTATGCGACCAACTGAGACGTGCAGTTATATCTGTGCCCTCTAATATAGCAGAAGGAAGTGGACGTACCTCAATGAAGGATCAAGCACATTTTCTCGAAATGTCATTTGGCTCTCTAATGGAGGCTGATTGTCAAATAGATATAGCGTGTGATTTGGAATACATTACGCAAGAGGATCTTAGTAAAATATGTATCCAAATTAGTAGGGTTGCAGCGATGTTATCCGCTCTGCGTAATAAATGCCTTCAACGTTCAGTCGTTAAACATTAATTATCGTTATGAAAAAAACTCGCTTTTCAGTCATAATGCCTCTGTACAACAAGGCTCCGTTTGTACGGAAAGTCTTGGAATCCATTGCGTCTCAAACATACCGTGATTTCGAACTCATCATCATTGATGATGGTTCGACTGACAATAGCGCTGCTATCTGTGAGGAGTTTTTTCAAACGTTCAATCATTCACTCGCTCATTCGATAAACGTTAATCGTTCATTCGTTCATTCGTTCATTCGGCAAACTAATTCCGGCGTCGCAGCAGCCCGAAACAACGGCGTTGCTGCTTGTCATGGAGAATTTGTTTGCTTCCTCGATGCCGATGACTGGTGGGAACCAACTTTCTTGGAAGAGATGGATCGTTTGATCTCCGAGTATCCCGATGCAGGTATGTATGCTTCTAACTATATCTATTACAAACCCGGCAAGACGCATGTGGCATTGTCACTACCGCGAGGATACATGGATTATCCGAAAGCCTATTACGAAGGCTCAGCAATGCCGGTATGGACAGGAGCAACTTGCATGCCACGCAAGGTTTTTGACGAGATGGGCGGCTTCCCATTGGGCATCAAACTCGGCGAGGATTTTCTTTTATGGGCTAAGACGGCTATCCATTATCCTGTAGCCTATTCAGAGAAACCATTGGCGTACTATAATAACGATGTTCCAGCAACAATGCGCGCCACCCGCAACCTCCATGCCCCCCAGCACAACATGCTCTTTCATCTTGACGAGATAGAGAAAACAATAAATTTGAATTTTGAAATTTTAAATCCTAAATCAGCCGCTTGGACGCAACTATTGGACAAGTTGCGTATCAGCGGCCTCATGGATTACTGGCTCAGCGATGAATATCACGAAGTTGCTGCTGCCGAGTTGCAGAAAGTAGATTGGAGCAAACAACCCCGAATTGCGAAAGTGCAATACGAGAAACCTATCTGGTATCTCAAGGCAAAGAGGGGCTTTATGCAAATAGGTAGTTATTGGAAACAGAAAATAGTAAAATTATAACAAAATTTTAAAATAATGTCATAAACTTTTGTTTATGTCATTTTTTTTTACTATCTTTGCACCCAAATTGCATATCGTGTGATTAAGGCGATTATATAATGCGATGTAATACTTCAAACATAACACATAACACATTGCTCATTGAGCATCTCATCGTGCGATTAAGAAGTAGTGTAGATATGAGTCAATTATTACATATAGATGCAGAGTATAAACAGTGGATTCAGGAACTGAGTCTGCGCTATCGCCAGAGCCAGATTTATAATCTATATTCCTCTTTATCAGAGAATCGTCGGCACCCTGCCGATGATTTCGAAATGCGATTCTGTAATTACGAACTAATACACCGATAGGAATCTCTAAATACGAATAGACCCAGCAGCAACTCCCTCAAGATGTACAAGCTGTATTACCATCGGTAGAGGAGATAGAAAATGAGTTGAATAATAAAGACAAATGATTCAAATCACCGAGCGATGATGACCGAGTTAACTTATCCTCTCTTATCTGTTCCCTATGTCTCTCGTCTGTGAGTCAAAACAGAGAGTATAAATCAATGTAATAGGTAGGAGAAAAAACAAAATAATATCCAACAGATGTATAAATATACTTTAAATAGGCAATACGGTCGCGAAAATACACAGGTGTATGAGACGTGTGCTGATATTAGAGCTCGTGTAAAGCAATCAAGAAAGAAAGTGACCATCTACGATTATCCCCCTGTGGCTGTGGGATGTCATACAGGGTATCATATTTTGTATATTAACACAACACACTCTCGACCTGATTATAAACAAACGCCAAGTCTGCAAACCGCATTGCAAAGTATTGGTACGATAGGAAAAACTCGAAAACAGTGCAAAAATATTATAGGTGCGTGCGCAGAACCTAAAGTGGCTCATTATGCACTTACTCAAGGAGCCTTTAATATAAAAAAATTATGTTTTACTCAAGCTTATCGTCCCCGAACGGGAGAGCCCGTAAAATATTGTAGAAATTGTAAAGATGTATTTGGGTTATGAGAGATAGATGTTATAGGCGCGATTATCAGGATCGCCATGATATTGATTGGTTTGCAATATACAAAGGTATTCCGGTACATGTCGCTTCCAATGGTGGGTTATTGCCAAAACAAATAAAGAAGAATCGGAACAAGCAATTGCAATCGATGTTTGCATTAGAAGAATTGGGCGAATGTGAAGTGAGTGTTGAAGAGGGGTGGGTAAGAGAATTGCAACGTAGAAGAAGTGAAGAAACTTTCGGAACGGGAGTGGATTTTAACGTAGAAACATACCTGCAGTCATTTATAGAATTTGCATCTAAAGGATTTGTGTCAATAGATAATGCTATTATTGGCGATGAACAACAATATGTTGTTGTCGCATACCCGCAAGACCGAGCAGAATTACTCAAAATGGAGGAAAAATTCCTTGAAGAATTGGGCTTGCCGGAGATTCCTGACGAAGCACTGCAAAATATCAATATTGAAAACTTGTGGAGATAGTCCAAACACAATAAAAATGAAAGAGTCTGACAACTTATCCTCTCGTATCTGTCCCGTATGTCGCTCGTAAGAAGCGAGTATAGAAAGTAGGAATTAATAAATGCAATTTAGATTGCAATTTAGATTATTACATATTATAATGCCAATGGCAGGAGAAGGAAGTCGATTCTTGAAAGAAGGATAGACAACTCCGAAACCGAAGGGAAATATTAAAATATGCCAACCATCACAAAATAAAATAGATTGTTGTGGATGCAACGCGTGTAGCATTGAACAAATACTATAACGAACAAGATGTTTTACGAACAGATATTAAATCCGATTATTGAGAATTGTACGCGGTACAAGGAGAAAGAAGCGTTCTGTATAGAGGATGAGTTATATACGTATGGCGAGTTTGCTGCGCGGATAGCAAATATTCGTGCGTTGGTGCAGAGTAGAGAGATGCCAAAGAAGCATGTGGGGTTGGTGACGAATAATGATCTGGAGACCTACGCTTCGATTATTGCGCTGTGGTTAGAGGGGTATTGCTATGTGCCATTGCATATCAAGCAACCGATAGACAGGTGTTTGGATATCATTGAGCAAGTGGAAATTGATACCATTTTGGACTCATCGAAGAAGACGCGTTATGAGGAAGGGATGGTTTTGAATACCAAAATGCAAGCAGATAGTCCTGCAAATCTCGAACCGAAGCAAGATGTGCCAGATGGTCAATTGGCATATATCCTGTTTACATCCGGAAGTACTGGAAAACCGAAGGGCGTTACTTTGTCGCGGCTGAATATTGCAGCATTCATGGATTCATTCTGGAAGACCGGAATCGACATCACTCCGGAAGATCGGTGTTTGCAATGCTTCGATTTGACGTTTGATGTGTCGGTGCAGTGCTATCTGAGTGCGCTGACAAGAGGAGCGAGTGTTTATACGGTTCCTTACGGAGAGGGTAAGTATCTGCAGGTCGCAGGATTGATAGATGATTATCATTTGACGTTTGCAGTAATGGCTCCTTCCATGTTGCGGTATATGCAGCCGTTCTTTGAACAGATTGATATTACTTCGCTCAAGGGTTGTATTCTCACGGCAGAAGCATGTCCGAGAGAGCAATTGGAAAGCATCTACAAATATTGTCCTGAGGTGACGTTGTATGATTTCTACGGCCCAACAGAATGCACAATCTACTGCACCTATTACCGGTTGCATCGAGAAGGTGGCAATAAGGAACTGAACGGAATCATTTCGATAGGTCAGCCGTTGAAGCATTGCAAGGGTGTGATATTAAATGAGCAAGGCGAGGAATTGCCGAATGGCGAGAAGGGCGAATTGTGTATTGCCGGAGAGCAAGTAACACAAGGATACTGGAATAATGCGGATAAGAACGCGAGTTCGTTCTTTATGAGAAACGGAGAGCGTTATTACCACACAGGAGACTTGTGTTATAAAGATGCGGATGGAGATATTATGTATTCCGGACGTATGGATAACCAGATAAAGATTCAAGGATTCCGTGTGGAATTAGGCGAGATTGAGTATCATGCAAGGGAAGTGGTGCAACGAAATGTGGTATGCCTTGCATTGGAGGAGAACGGAAGTTTGATACTGCACTTGGTTATTGAGGGCAAGGAAACGGATACGAAACCGATACTGGAATATATGAAATCCAAGATGCCACATTACATGATTCCGGCAAAGTTCCATTTCTTAGAGAAGTTCCCGCTGAATAACAGCGACAAGATTGATCGACCAACGATAAAGAAACAATTGACAGAAGCATGATAGATAGATTGAAAATTAGTGAATGCTGCGGTTGTAACGTATGTGAAGACGCATGTCCGAAGGAAGCCATTTCGTTTGTGAAAGATGGTGAGGGGTTCTTGAATCCTGTCATTGATCACGAACTTTGTATTGATTGCGGGATTTGCGATAAGGTATGCCCGGCAATCAATATTGATGAACTTAAAAAGAATGACTTTGAGAAGCCTCAGTGTTTTGCTGCGGTTCATAAGAATTTGGAGGTGCGGTTTGATAGTACATCAGGGGGGGCTTTCTCTGCCTTGGCAAAAAAAGCATATCTTCAGAAGTATTATGTTGGAGTAGCTATTTGGAATGATGACTGGAGTGTTTCTCAATTTATCTCAAATAGCAAGAAAGATTTGGAGAAATTGAGAAGTTCAAAGTATATTCAGAGTGACGCACGTGGTTTTTACAGGAGGGTTAAAGAACTTCTCGTTTCTGGAGAAAAAGTTTTAGTTTGCGGAACTCCATGCCAAATAGCAGCTTTGAAATCTTTTCTTAAGAGAGATTATGAAAAATTGGTTACTGTTGATTTTATTTGTAACTATGTGAATTCACCATTATTGTGGGCTAAATATATTGAGAATCTTGAGAAAACACACAATTCGAAAGTAGTTTATATAAAGGATAAAAATAAAGAATTAGGATGGAGGCAATTGTGCACCAAAATTGTTTTTGAAAATGGAGAGGCTTTATATGAGACAAGGTACGAAAATAGTTTTCGCCGTTGTTATATGGAGTTAGGTGTCGGAGCTCGACCTTCGTGCTATAAATGTAAGTTTAAAGGTTTTCCAAGGATATCAGATATTACTATTGCTGATTTTTGGGGTGTTGAGAAATTTTTACCAAAGGAATTTGACAATGATTTAGGAACATCTTTGATAATGTGCAATTCTCAAAGAGGATTAGATTATTTTGATGATGAGGTAAAAAAATATTTAAAGGTAATACCGGTTAGTTTGGAGAGTACTTTAGGTGGCAATCCTGCTCTAACAAAACCATTTAGTCCTGCTGTTCCATTTGACAGGAGTGTTTTTTACAATGAACTCAAAAGTGGAGATATAAAAGAGGTTGTTGAAAGGTATTTAAATTTATACAAAGGTGGACAAAAGAAAGTTTCTTGTAGAAAAAAAGTACTACGATTATTCGGGTTTATGTTGAGATCTTGGAAAGTTAGTCGTTTCAACTTGTATACATTTTATCAGAATATATATTATAATTTGTTTTGTAAGAATATTGAATCTGATATATTTTCAAAAAAGTATTTGAAAATACATCCAAATACAATTTTTCAAATAGACAAGACTGCGAAGATTATACTAAATGGGGTCATCGAGTTTGGGGAATCGTATACTCCACAGGAGAAGAAGTATACAAAGTTGAGGATGTTAAAAGACTCTCGTCTAGAATGTTTTGGCCCTTATAAGTTCTTTTCGGGTTGCGATATACAAATTAGAAAGGGTGCTGTTTTCACTGTAGAAGGAGGAGGGGATACGAATATGAATGTGGAGATTGTATGCGGAGAACATATCACATTCCAAAAGTATGTAAGCCTTGGTCGTAACGTAATCATACGCGATACCAATGGTGAGCATTTTATATCACGACAGGGATACAGATATAGCAGACCAGTAGTATTGGGCACCCATAGTTGGATTTGCGATAGAGCTTCCATTATGCCAGGAGTACATGTGTTTCCGGGGGGTATAGTAGGAGCGAATAGCTTTGTTGTAACAGATGTTCCGGCATTTAGTATGGTGAGTGGGAATCCGGCAAAAGTAGTAGATGAAGAAGTATATTGGAAGGAATAAAGTTGAATTAACATGGAAGAAAAATTATTGACAATCTTTCGAGACGTGTTTTCGGATGTGGCACCAGAAGAGGTGACTTTGGATGCGGAGTTCCGTGAGTGGGAACAGTTTTCGTCATATACGCAGACATTGCTGATTGAGAAGATTATGACGGAGATGAATGTTAAAGTAAAGCTACGACCGTTCATTAAGGCAGAAACTATCGGTGATGTCCTGGAAATATTGGAGGAAGAGTAATGGAAACTATACAATTGTCGAACGGAGTTCAGATGCCCAAGATGGGAATCGGTACTGACGATGTGAAGTATCTGTGGAAAGTGCCATCTTCTTCAAATAGATACATCAATAAGATTCTCAAGATCTATAACCGTCACTATTGGTATAAAGCAAAAGAGAAGGAGTATGTCAATATTCTTTGCTCTGCATTTCAAATGGGGTATCGGTTAATAGATACGTCTGCATCATATTATAATGAGCATATAATAGGACAAGCGATTCGACAGTCTGGCATACCTCGTGAAGAGTTTTTTGTTACAACGCGCATATCCAATAATCAACAATTCAATAATAGCATGCGCGAAGGCTTTTTTGAATCATTGAAGCAGTTAGACATGGAATATGTAGATTTGCTACAGTTCCACTGGCCAGTGCCGGAGCATTATCTTGATACATGGAAGGAATTGGAGAAATTGTATCAAGAGGGATATGCTAAAGCGATAGGTACAGCCAATTGTCATGCGCATCATCTTCAAAGCATATTGGATGTTTGTGAAGTGGCTCCTATGGTAAATGAGATAGAAGTGCATCCGCTTCTAACACAAAAACCTCTTATTGATTTTTGCAAGAAACATAATATCGTTGTAGAGGCATATACACCACTTGCACGTAACGACCATCGCATGCTTCGAAGTAGAGCTGTTCAGGCAATGATGCAAAAGTACAATAAGACTTTTTTGCAGATAATACTGCGTTGGCATATTCAGAATGGGGTAGTTCCTATTCCGCGTTCAACCAATTTGAAGCGGTTAAAGGAGAATATTAGCGTATTTGATTTTGAGTTAACTAAAGAAGAAATGGCAGCGATTGATGCTATCAATATCAATTCGCGTCTGCGATTTGATCCTGATAACTGCGACTTTACGCAATTGTAAATAGGATGAAAGAACGTATAGCATATATTGACTCCTTAAAAGGATTAGCCATATTACTTATGGTGATGGGGCATGTTATATCATGGCAATTCCGTGATGTATTAGTGATGCAGTACGAGGGGCCTCGTGAGGTCATGTTTTTATGGCGTTTTATCTATAGTTTCCATATGCCCCTACTGATGTTTTGTTCAGGATTGTTTGCTTTGCGAATTAAGGAATATACATGGAATTCGTTAGGCCGTAATTTATGGAAGAGGGTTCAGAGTTTACTTTTCCCAATCATTTTTTCGGGGGCGCTCCTTTGGCTTCAACGTGGCAGTTTTGGATATTGGTTCCTATGGATCTTATTTCAATTTATAGTAGTCGTGATGGTGGTGGATGCACTTTGTTCGTTATTACCGAAGTATAGACAAGTGGTATCTACGAGTATTATCGTGTTGTCTGCCTTGATCGTTTATAATTTTTGGGGTAAATTGATGTTTTTGCATAATCCTCCTATTATTGATGTTGAGCATTGGAATCTATATCCGTATTTTTGTATGGGTATCATATGTGCGAGATATGAGTTGTGCACAAAATGGTTTTCTAAAAATTGGGTTTATACGATAGCTTTGGTAATATTCGGATTTATGACATATTGGGTAACTATATGTGTGAATACGATACCTTTATATAGATTATCGGTTGGTATATTACCAATCTCTGCGATTGTGCTTCTAGTATATCTTTTCAAAGAAGGGTTGAGCGAAACATCCAAACCAGTCCGGTGGTTGCAACAATTAGGAGAATGTTCGTTAGAGGTTTATATCTTGCACTTATTCTTTATGTTTCCTATGTATGGAGTGGGCGACTATTTAATAAATCACGCGAATACTACGGGGGGGGGGCAATTAATCTTCTTCGTTCAAATAGTTATCTCCTTTATTGTGTCAATCATTATCATATATCTGTGTTATTTGGTGATGAATATCATCAATAAAAGTTCGTTATTGTATCAATTGTTATTGGGAAGAAAAAGAAATAATGCAATATAAGTTGTTAAATAATCGTCCTATGATGGATATTCAAGATACATACACCTTACGGGGGATATGTATGCTGATGATTATAGTTCATCATGTAATCAAGTTGATGCCGGATTGTCCGATGACGATTTGGCGATGGGGCGATTTGGGTACGGCTGTGTTCTTCTTTATCTCAGGCTGGGGATTGTACTGCTCAATGGAGAAACGGGAGAAAGTAGATTTTGGGTATCTATGGCAGAACTTGAAAAAGTTGCTTGTCCCGTTTTTTATCGTATGGGCTGTAATAGAAATAGCATATCAAATTATTCATCCGGAGATAGGATGGAGTGGATTTGGCAAGATCTGGTTTATACAAGTGATCACCGGTGCTTATGTGGTGTCTATTTTGACGTTCATGGCATTTAGACAACGTTTGCTGCGATTATCTTTAGTAGCGCTTATATGCAGTCTATATATATATATAGCGTGGAGAGTACTCCATCTGCCCGGCTATCGGTGGTGCTCTTCAATCTGTTTCCCGTTCGGCATGTGGCTGAGCGCGTATAGAGAAGATTTGAGGAATGTGCTGAGTCGTAAATTGGCTATTGCAGTTATAGCGGCTGTGATATATGTGCTGTTTGTGAACTACGATTTCTTACCAATGCCCAGATCAATTAAATATGAACCTGCATTCTGTTTGATGACTGTGTCGCTGATTTCAATATTCAATATCCAATCAAAGTTGCTTTATTTCATCGGAAAGAATAGTCTTTTATTCTACCTGATTCATATAGCCGTGTTAATTCTATTAGAAGAATCGAATTTTATTGGTAATCGTTATATCTTGACATTGGGCGTAACTTTGGTTGCGACATTGGCGTTGTGCTGGGTGTATACGAAAGTAGAGAATTTAATCAAGATGAAAGCATGAACGGGAAGAAGGTAGCCATATTAAACATGCGGTTTGATAATAACTATGGTGGGAATCTGCAAAGATATGCTATGGTTACAATATTGCAGCGGATGGGGTATGAGGTAGAGTATTTGTATATACGCGATAACTGGGATGATTGGTTCGCAAACAGGACAAATAGCAAAATCATCAAGCAGAGTGTGAAACAGATTGTACGGCATCTATTGCATCCAACACAGGAACCTTGGTCGGCATGGAAACGGGAAAGAGATGATTACCGTAAGGCGTGCAAGATAACTGAACCGTTTTTGGCGAAACACATACCGCACACGCAACCGATATATTCGCATAGAGAGTTAGAAAATGTATTTAGAAAAGGTAACTATGATGCTATAATAGCCGGTTCTGATCAGATATGGAGAAAGCAATTTGTCGAACGATATGGATTAGAAACTTGGTTCTTGGATTTTGTACATGATGACTTTAGAGGTAAACGTGTAATTTATGGCGCATCCTTTGGCGTGGCTGAACAAGAATATACAAAGGCTGAACAAGAAAAGATACGTTTATTATTTAATAAGTTTAATGCTGTATCTGTGCGGGAAAAGAGTGGGGTAGAACTATTAAAAAGTTATGGTTGGACAAATCCGCAAGCGGAGTGGGTGCTTGATCCTACATTATTGTTGTCGGAGGAAGATTATTCTCAGCTGATTGATTCTGCCGATACCAATGAACCTGAAGGAGATATGTTTTGCTATATATTAGATTGGACAGAGGAGATAGATTTGCAAATCCAAAATATTGCCAGACAAAATAAGTTGAGTCCGTTAGTGCGTTCTATTCACGATGAGAATCCATGCTCAATAGAACAATGGTTGAGATATATACGAGATGCAAAATTCATATTTACGGATTCGTACCACGGATTATTGTTTGCTTTGATCTTTCATAAGCCGTTCTATTTGTTGTACAATAGTTTTAGAGGGAATGCGAGATTTGATTCTATTATATCACAATTAGAAATTGATATAGAGAATCCCAATCATGAAAAGATTTTTGAAAAACTCAAACAATACAAACAGCAATCCCTCGGATTCTTAACCAAGGCATTGCAATGATATAGAAATTTTAACGCAACAATGAAAAATATTTTAATCATACCGCCATTTAACCCGTATCCGTTGGTGAGCGGAGGGCATCAGGCCATTTTTAACGGAATAGCTATATTAAAAGATGTGGCAAATGTGTATATGATTACTCCGGTAACAGAGAGTCAGTACAAGCGTGGAGAACATAATGCCATATTGGCTGAACTTCCGTTCGTGCATGTGATTCCATTTATTCTGCCGGAATCAAGACATAACTTGGCGTGGTATTGGAAAGTGTTCAAAAATAAATTGAATAAATATGTACCTAAATTGATTACATCTTCAAAAGTCTCTATTCCAAATGAGGAAACGACGACTCTGTTTAGTATAAACGATTGGATTGGAGATACATATGAAGAGGAAATTAAATTAGTGCAAAAAACAATAAATACGTATCATATAGATATTGTGCAGTGTGAAATGATACCAACTCTCACACTATGTGATTATATCCCTAATTCTATAAAGAAGATATTCGTGCATCATGAACTCCGGTTTGTGCGGAATGAGTTGTTGCTGAAACAACATCAGGAAGCATCAAAGCAACTTTTAGATGAAGTACGTGCTGATCGCGAGAATGAGATCCGATATCTAAATAAATATGACGAGGTAATTACATTATCAGAAGTAGATACGCAAAAATTGAGAGAAGCAGGTGTTACGGTTCCTATCTGTACATCTTTTGCCGTCGTTAGAGAAATTCCCCAATTGCATCTAGTAGTGCCATCACGCAAACATATTGTGTTTATAGGCCCGGAGTTTCATGCTCCCAATCGTGAAGGGGTGATGTGGTTTTTGGAGCATTGCTGGAATAACATATTGTCTGATGATTCCTCATATCAATTTGATATTATAGGAAAATGGAGCGAAGAGACAGCATCGATGTTGGCAAATACATATCAAAGGGTAGCATGTTTGGGGTTTGTAGATGATTTACGTAGTGCGATGGATGGCGCAACGATGATAGTTCCGATTCTTGTAGGGAGCGGAATACGTATGAAAATATTAGAATCGGCTCAATGGGGAGTGCCTATTGTCACAACATCAGTGGGAGCGGAGGGACTACCTTTGGAAAATGAAAAACATGTTTATCTGGCGGATACTCCGGATCAGTTTGTAAAAGCTATAATAGCCTTTGAGAATCAAGATAAAAGAAAGGCATGTACCCAAGCGATATTAACTGATATATTGCCAAAGTATTCATTGCCGGCTCTTAAAACAAATAGATTAAATTGTTATCTATGAAACTATCAGTAGGAATATTGACATATAACCAAGCGCAGTATATCCGGCAATGCTTGGACTCTGTGCTGATGCAGGAGGGGGACTTTGATTATGAAATCGTAGTCGGCGACGATGCATCTTCGGACGGAACGCAAGAAATATTACGAGAGTATGCAACCCGCTATCCGGATAAGTTTGTCTTGCTGCTTGGCGAGAAGAACGAAGGCATCTCGATGAACTATAAGAAAGTACTTTCTGCCTGCCGAGGGGAATATATAGCCTTGTGTGAAGGAGATGACTATTGGACTGATCCGCACAAATTACAAATTCAGGTGGAGTTTTTGGAGTCTCATCCGGATTACGGGTTCGTTGGTGCGTACAATACCTTGCTCTTCCCAGACGGGACTATCAAAAATGAACCGTATGACTATTTTCCGGAACCCCAGAGGGAAGGAGAGTGGGAACTTTATGGCGATGTGTTTGAGTATGCCAAGTGTGGTCCGGTAACGAGAACCGTTTCTCTATGTTTCCGAAGAAAGTTAATAGAAGAATACATACAATACGTCGGAATGGGTAATGATATGGTATTGCAGACGATATTGGCGAAGCAATCACTATTCGCAAAACATTCCGAAAACATGTGTGTGTATAGGCGGGGTGGGGTGAGCAACACCCAATCAATATACAAGGAACTATATTACAATCGATGGTATGTGGAAAACCGTTTATTGCAAAAGCGTTTATTTCCGGAAGATTGTAACTGGGATGAAAATGAATTAGCGGATAGAGAAACATATATACTGCTGAAAGACGCAATAAAACATCGGCGTATAAAAGAGGCATTGCAGTATAAAAAACAATTAAAGAGTGCAACGTACAAACACAAGAAATGCAGCAGGTACTTATTAGGACCTGTAACTTGCTTTATATTGTCATTGAAATAAAAAATCTAACGATATGAGCCAACCAATCCACATCGTAATGACCCCGACACGCAATGAGGCGTGGGTGATACGGGCATTTTTGGAATCCACCACACGCTGGGCGGATTATGTGATTATATGCGACCAGTTCTCGACGGACGGGACGAGGGAAATTGTCGCGGATTTCGCAAAGCGTCAATCCGATGTATTATGTATGATGTCTGATGTATCACGTAGTGCGCATCGTTGTAAAGTGATTCTCATTGACAACCCGAATACGGAGTTCAATGAAGCGGAGCGGCAGCGGATATTGGTAGCCAAGGCGCGCGAAGTAGCAGCCGGCAGAGATACGCTCCTGTGGGGACTGGATGCCGATGAGATATTGGCTGCTAACGCTTTCTCTACAGGTGACTGGCAGAAGATTATGCATTCCAAGCCCGGTGCGGTCTTTTGGTTTCAATGGGCATATCTAAGTCCGGATAGAAAAAAATTCAACGTATGGCCTCCCGCTCCATGGCTGTTTCACGACGATGGGGTAGAGCCTCATGGCAATTACGTGCGAGATATGCACTCCATGCGAATACCATATCCCAAGGAAGAGAATGATACTAACTATGTGACAGACTTTTATGTACTTCATTTAGCACTATTGAATCAGTATCGAATAAATGCAAAATGGCGTTTCTATCAAATCGTGGACTGGGAATTACATAAGCGTTCTCCTATAGCGCTGAGCAGAATATATTCCAATAATCAAAGTTTTAAAGATGCGGACAACATTTCATCTGAAATGATATATACCACCGAAAGGGATGGCTTTAATATGTTAGAATTAATCGATACGTCTGATGTAAAATGCTATTTGGATGATTATGTTTATGCGCATTTACAACGGCATTCGATAGAACAAATGCGGCGACTGGATATTTGGAATAAAGAGTTTATTTGTTCATATCAATTAGTAGATCCTCGTAGATGGATAGACAAACTGGTACATGCTTGGTTACATGTTACATTACCGTATCGCAGTACAATTATAGTTAAAGCAATAGATAAAATCCTTAAAATTATATACTAAATGAATAAACTCTTATCCATCGTCATTCCGGTGTACAAGGTCGAGAAATTTATTGACAAGTGTATCTCGTCGCTCATCGTGCCGGACGAAAAACAGTTGCAACTGCTGGACATCGTAGTTATCAATGACGGTACGCCGGATAACTCGGCTGTGCTTGCCAAAGAGTATGAGAAGAAATATCCGGGTATTGTGCGCGTCATAGATCAGGAGAATCGCGGACACGGCGGAGCCTGGAACCACGGTACAGAACTTGCTGTCGGTAAGTACCTTTTTTATCTCGATTCGGATGATTGGTTCGAGACAAGCGAGTTATCCAAACTCATCACCTATCTCGGTCATTGCGATACGGATATGATCTTCCTGGATAGCCGGAAGTATTACGCAGAAACAGATCGGTTTGAGGAAACCAACCGACATGCGGAACTGGAGCCGGAGAAAACCTATGATGCAGACAAGTTTGACTGGCTCGCTACCGGGCACGGGTATAATATGACCTATGCGCACGACACCGTTTACCGTACAGAGATGATGCAAAAGTACATGCCGCTTTTCTGCGAGAAAGTGATGTACGACGATGTGTCGTTACAGGCAATTCCTATTGCGATTGCAAAGGATTTTGTCTATACAAAGCTGAATGTCTATCGTTATTATATCGGTCGTCCGGGGCAGTCGTTTGATCCTAAAGTGCGTGCCGTGCGCGCTGCGGACGATGTAACCAAGG
>ODAI013695379.1_pt1 | contig 42785 bp, 41 predicted proteins | sample 1539321 | NCBI WGS metagenome assembly ODAI01 (sample SAMN02144231, study PRJEB22623) | gut metagenome | biome: sheep rumen | host: Ovis aries | place: New Zealand
AGTATTATTTACTACTATCTGAATTACACTTAACATTATATTATTAGATATTATCGTTTATATATTTATCTATATTTTATAAATAAATTTTATTATTTTTTGATTTTATAATCTAAAAAGTTTGTTTATGTATTTTATAAATTATATAATATTTAATGATTTAAGTACAATCACCATCTGTCCTGACTACCACACTTGTCACACATATAATAATCATAATGTGAATCATGACCAACGTTCTTATAATCATGCTGACAAGATTTCTGCTTGATATACAACATGTTCATAAACTCCATAGTTGACTTCTCGATCCTGTCCTTGATTCCTTTTATCAATTCAACCCTTATCTCAAATGCATCTTTTCCAATGGGTAAGCCGAAATCAATAATAAGCTTCGCCGCCTTTCTTATTTCTTCAAGTTTATCGACAATGTATTCATGATCCTTTTTCAGCTTTGTCTCATACTCAGATAAACATGAAACATAATCGTTGTCAGATATAAACTTGGATAACTCATCTCCAGTCTTTATGTAATCAAGATCAATATCTATACACTTAATACCAAACGGTTCAAATACTTCTTTGTACATCGTTTATAAGTTATTACGTTTCCTTTGCAAATATACAACTTATTATTTAAACTTGAAAACAATAACAGAATAAAATATCAACTTGACGCAACATTACGATAAAAAATAATCTCAATGAGATTAAAAAACAAGCCCATAATTTAATCAAATCAGAACAAAACAAAAAAGGGAACCCTTTCGGATTCCCTTGTGTGACGATTTTGTTCCTCACGAACATCGCACAGGCAAGCGACTACGCTGCAAGTGCATAAACAGTTGTTTTGTCATTTCTGACTCATGTAGATCCTCGCAATATCATCTGTCGCCAATCAATATCCAAAACATCCCCGTTATGTTTTTCGCTTAAAATGTGGAGATGCAGGGAGTCGAACCCTGGTCTTGCTCGATTTACTATACTGGTCAACAAACCTACAATATTTCTATTTATCCAAATGAATTTAATTCATCAAATGTTTTATCATATATCAAATCTATAAACTGAGGTGGTATATTACAATAGCAATAAACTGCTGGACTTGCACTTCCATCAATCGAAATTGATACAGAATCACGATAAAAATCTATATTCATACCAGTAACACGCACCTTAAGTATGTATATTTTGTCATGATGTAAATCACCTTTGAAATAATTCACAATAGCCATCTCCATAGCAGAACTGTGAATTATATTCTTAACATTTCCAGGAATAGCCAAAAAATAAGTCCTATTAGGATAATCCCTGTATTTAGGTCTTCTTTCCAATTTAAGATCAGTATTAACACCATTTATTCTAAACCCAGTTTCCATAATACTATTATATCCTTCCTCGTTGGTTATATGATATAATATACCATTACATTTATTATAAACAAGATCATTAGCCTCATCCCTATCAGCATATATTGGTTCAAGCTCTATCCTGTATCCATAAGATGATCGATCTATCTTTGACTTAGAATAACCATAAAACGATATGATGTTATCAAACCTTTCGGAATTGTATATATGATAAAAATTATTACCTATAACATCAAGTATCAAAAATCTGTGTTCTCCTGCATGATCCAACACATCATGAATTTCAAAATCTTTATATATCTTCCTTAATGCTGCTATTAACTTATCAGCATCATGTGTGTTAAGATTCTCAAAAATATAATTAGCCGTTGGATTATATTTGAAATCAGATATAACACTATCAGGAATACCTTCAAAATAATAATCATTCAGTAATGAATAATTCTCATGTATAATGTTCTTATGATCAATCACACATGACATGTATTCATTAATGTCAATATTGTCAAGGTATTCCCTCGACGGACGGTTTATTATCTCACCGTTCCTTTTTAATCTTACGTAACTTCTGTCGTTCATAATGTATTTATTTAGACTCGCTGATCAGACTCGAACTGATGTGCGTGGTTTTGCAGACCACTGGCTAAACCAACTCACCCACAGCGAGATTAGGGGGCAGGGTGGGGTTCAAACCCACGTAAACAACATCCACAGTGTTGCGCCTAAGTCACTCGGCCACCTGTCCCATTTAATTGTAATGCTTGTCAATCTCATGTTGCATATCAACAGCAATATCAACAGCAACCTTTGCTGCCTGAGTGTGCATTGTTCTATCAACAGCCTTTAATAAAAATGAATTGTCAGCCGACATCATTCCGTTTATTACCTGGCCAGCAAGATTAACAAGTTCTTCTCTTTTATCCATATTGTTTTTATATTATTTGGTTGCCGCATCAGGATTCGAACCTGAACTATGGGAACCAAAATCCCAGGTGCTAGCCGTTACACCATGCGGCAATTTTGTGGGAGAGGGAGGACTCGAACCTCCGAACTTATAAGAGGGCGGATTTGCTTTGTGTGTCAGATTCGAACTAACGATGCAGCTTTCTTTAGGCCTGCTCTGGTTTAACCCAATTCCCTTTGACCACTCAGGCAACACAAAGTTTGATTTAACAGTTTACTCTGTATACAGTCCGCTGCAATTGCCACTATGCGACTCTCCCAAATTATTGTAGGTGGTAATCAGATTCAAACTGATGATCTTCTAAATTTAAGTCAGACTATTTGACTCAACTAAGCTATACCCATATTTTGTTGGGAATACAGGATTCAAACCTATGATTCATGATCCAGAGTCATGCGTGTTATCACTACACCAATCCCCAATATATGTCGTACCCAAGAAAGGAATCGAACCATCACCTAATGATCCATAGTCATTTATTCTATCCGTTAAACTACCTGGGCTTCTTGAGCGGCTGATGGGAGTCGAACCCACGTCCCTGGCTTGGAATGCGAGTATAATAGCCGTTATACGACAGCCGCATTATTTGGTATGAGACTCTAACTCATACGGGAATTACCAAACCACCTCAAAATTGACAAAATATATGTCACAGATATGATCCTAAATTGTGCTTTCGTGGGAGTCGAACCACACATACTCACTCCTATTAATTATACCTTATCCTAGGTTGATATAACTTTCGGTTAGCAAGACCGCCTGTACAGGACGGAGCTGTTGCCGATATACAGCCATAAGCCAGCATTTGTGCGGAATAAGGGAGTCGAACCCTTACAAATCTTTCGATTTACTGCTTTTGAAGCAGTTGCGTCTCAACCATTTGCACCAATCTCACATATAGTGACCCTGAAGGGGTTCGAACCCTCACGTCCATTACTGGACCTCAGATTTTCTTAGGTTTGTGGTAACCTTTGGATCATGTCATATCCATGTCTTTTTTAAAGATTTAGGATGTCGGTATATGATCTCTACACATTTATCACATTTATGTGAATTTAGCTCGGCGTTATTATCATTTATTTTATATGGCTGATACCTTCACCGAATTAGCCGACTTCTACATAAGATGTTTCCATCTTAGCACTCATTACCATTAGATTACAATTCCCAATTTAGTCACAAGTCTGATGCGTACTACCTATTTCGCCACAGGGCCATATTTTGTTGGAGTCTAGGATTCGAACCTAACATGAGGAGCGACCTCATGTGCTAACCTGTCTACGGCGACTTTACACCAAACTCCGATTTGATAAGCAAGATGGACTCGAACCATCATTACTGAAAAATTTCAGTCAACTTTTACGGAGAATACCTTCCTCTCACTCCATCTGATATTATCTCGTGGCGCAGGTATACCAACTTCCCTGTCATTGCCTATTTTTTGCGCTTGCGGAGAGTTTCGAAATCCCGACCTGATGATTAGAACACTATAATGGACTCGAACCATTATTCAGTCATTGACTGCAACCTTTACGTAGAACACCTTCCTCTCACTCCATCTGACCTCTCCCTCCATCGGATATTATCTCGTGGCGCAGGTATACCAATTCCCTGTCAATAATGTTTGTTTATTACAGAGTATCATTCTCTGTGTACAGTCATCTGCTCTGCCTCTGAGCTACGCAAGCAAAAAATTGTTTCGGTGGGCCTTGAAGTGCTTGAAACTTCGACCTTCAGATTATGAGTCTGCTGCTCTGACCAACTGAGCTAAAGGCCCTGATTATCAACTAATTACGTTGATATTTTAAAGTAAAGCTTTAATGTGATCCAGGTTGGATTCAAACCAACGACCAACGCCTTAGCCTACCACACTATGTTACCATAGCCAAATACTTTAGAATTCTTGCGCGATTACCTCTATAGTCTTATGCTGCTCTTAGAGAGGTTGCCTAAAGACTTGTATTTGTTGTGGTCTGGAATACATTATTACCATATTGAAATTCTTGCAAGTAATAAACTTATTATACCACCTATATTGTATTGTACACTACTAACAGGTAAAAGACTTTCTCCAAAGTGTCTCATTTTCGTTTTATTATATATAAATTTCAACTTAGGTATCTCCTATATACTCTCTACACATTTATGAGAATCTTTCATTATCCATCTTCTTCCATTCTACTGATGGCTCTTCTCAATTTAGCACGGTATTATCCTTACACATTATTTGTTAGTGTATCACTTGAAATGTTGCCATACATGGGACTTACACATTTTGCCAAGGACTTCCACCGTTTTAGGGAGATTCTACATAGGGATTTCTCGCCTATGCACTCCATGGAATAACCCAAAGGGCGTTGCTCTATTCACTGAGCTACTGGACCAAATTAAAATCGATCCTTGTTTCTTTTTCCTAAAATTGTTCCAACTATTTCAAAGAACTAATTTTGTACTAACACCTGGGCTTGAACCAGGATGATGCCTTGTGATGATCTCAATCTTATAAGGATTGATATTTAACCATTAAGCTATGTTAGTATATTGTACTGGGCATGGAATTCGAATCCATAATCTCCACAGTGAAAGTGTGACGAGTTGACCAATTACTCTAGCCCAGCATCATTTCAAAGAACTATTGTTCATTTCTGTTGCAAATATACAACTTTATTTTAAATTAGAAAAAACATTTATAAAAAAATATTTCACTTTTGTAGGCGATGTTGGATTTGAACCAACGGTCTTTACATTATCAGTGTAATGCTTTTACCGACTAAGCTAATCGCCTATATTAATTTGTGGGGAGAGGCAGGATCGAACTGCCGCAAATCCAGGTTCTTCAGACCTGTGCTCTACCAACTGAGCTACCTCCCCATAATTCTGTATCAATATGTCAAAGAACAATTATTTGTGTGATCGGTGAGAGAATTGAACTCGTCATTTCATGATTGAGGGTCATGTTGCCTTGCCATTTAGCAGAACCGACCAATAATAAAAACGGTCTGTTGATTTTTGTTTATCAACAGACCGTTATTCTTGTTAACTTTATCTTATTTTATCGAGAATTTATCTTTTTTCAATTTTCCAATTTTAAAAGTTATATTATTCTCTGTTATAAGATTGTCTGTTGATTTATATTCTCCTTGTAAGCCGTACTCTTCGAGCCATCTATACTGGTTAATATGTCCACAGTAAATGCATTCAGGTACAAATATACCCAAATTAAACTCGTTATTAAATGCATTTACATTTAATGTAGCGAACAATATGCTTACTATGAGAATAATCTTTTTCATTACGTTTATATTTATCTTCAAAAATTTTTTACTCTGTACAAATTGAATCAACTGCAACAGAATCTACAACTGCGCTATCAACAACTACAGTATCAACTGCTGTACTGTCATTTTCAACTGCGTCGGTTGATTTACCATTACCACAACTTGCAAGTGTCATTACGATCATGGCAAATGCTACCAAAATAATCTTCTTCATTTTTCTCTTAATTTTTGTTTTTAATTTTTTTGTTAAACTAATTATCTCGTATGAGATATCTTTTTATTTATCTCTGTTTTTTATTTTGTAATTTCAAAAAATAAACAACAGTCTGTAATGTCTTACGTCTTTAGTTGACAGCCAACCATATCTTGATTTCCACCACAGAAGTTAGAAAAGTTGGACGGTACATACCTTTACAGAAAGGCTGAATGGTTAGTTCACTTTACTCTGACCAGTTGTTTTTATTAATTTATTTATATTATTTTATTTATTGATAATCTTTATCTTGTTTTATTCCAAATTTATGAAAATATCGAAGTGGCCTCCATTTATGGCCATTAACATAAAATCCCCATTTATGTCTTGGTTTTCCTTCAAGCATCAATGTCCAGGCTCCTCCTTTTGGTATCTTAAGATAATGTCTGTCTTCAGCTTTTGAAAACCATATAGATCTTCTCATATGAAAAAAATTATACCATGAATTGAATATACCTTCAACATAACATTTATTTTCATTTTTTTGTATCATATATCCATTTATACGATAATCGTTTATAATATCGTCTGGATTCTTATCTGGTTCAATTGGTTTAACATTCCAATATTTTCCTTTAAGTACTATAGATAGTAAATCCGCAGAATGATCGTGAAAATAACGATTATCATCAGATTTAATCCAATGATGGATCCTTATTGAATATCCAAACAAGATAAATGTCCATCTTATCAAGTATGGATCATCTTGATACCCAAGCTTTTCAGCCCATCTTATCTGGAACATTTTAAATTTATTTGTATTACTTGATCCTATCATCTTATTGTATATCTAAAATAATATCCACAATTCTTACATCTAAACACTTCACCATTTTCATCTACAGCATTACTTATAGTGAACTCTGTTTCCTTTCTACATTTAGGACATTTAATCTTCATACCTTTATATTTTATTATTTTGTCATGGATGCGGGACTCGAACCTTATCTTATTTCTCTAATATTCAATAAAGAACTGCGCAGTTTATTAAGAAAAAAAGACCGTTTTGAACGCAACCCCCAGCATGTTCGATTTCGTTGTGATTATCTATCGTCATAAACATCTTTCAACAAAACGTCACTGGTGCTCTACCAATTGAGCTAATCCACGTTATTTAACGTTGCAAATATACAACTTTATTCTGATATATGAAAACGTTTTATGAATTATTTTTCATCACAATCGAAAAAATTCCGTTAGTTAAATTCTCGCATCTTTTCAGATACTCATACTCTTCCTTAGTCACCTGAGTATTTCTTCCGAAAAACTCATTTACGTTTTCACGAGAATCAAGCTTGATATAAACATCAATCATTTGATCAACTTTTCTATCATCGCGCTGTCCAGGAATATATTCAATGTTATTTTCATTCCATTCAAACTCATCCCATCCAACAGAATAGCATTTAAGAGTATGATCATCACAGTCAATAATATAAGCATATTCCTCATCTCCGTGCTGTCCTGATGTAAATTCATAACTTGAATCTTCATCGTTTAGTGTTTTTGATATATACTTCTGATTCCAATTCTTATCACCAATATGCGAAAGGAAATCAAGAAGTTCACTTCCTACACCATCAGGATAACCGTCACAGTGATGATACATCCATACGTCATCCTTACCTTTCTTTACTATCTTAATAGTTGCTCGTGTACTCATTTCTTATCCTTTATATTTTTAACTAATTTATAAACCTGATCAATCTCATCGAATGTCATTCCACATATCATAGCATAGTCTATATATTTTTACTCAACACTAGTAACCTTTGCACTATAATGTTTATTACTTCTATAATCGGATGCAATATAAACAGTATCTCCTTTTTTAATTTTACTATAATCTATTCCGTACATAAATACGTTTGTTAATTCTGTTGCAAATATACAACTTTATTTTTATATACAAAAAAGAGAATCGATTTTTTTAAGATCAATTCTCTTTTTATATGGTTATTTTTTATTTTTTACTTTTCAATCTTCTTTGTAAACCAACTGTCAATCCACTTGTGAATAGCCTCAATATCATAGATACCGTTTGAAGAAAGACCTACAACGGCACTCAAGGCTACATAGCTTGGCCACTGAATATCAGCACCAAGGAATCCCATAGCGATTGAACCGCACGCAAGGCCTGCACCAACAAGCCATGAAATAGGTTGTTTCCAGTTGTCAGCAATCTTGAAAAGCTGGTTAATTACTCCAGTAACAGTTGTAGACAATGCAACAAGGATAGGAGCCATGTACCAAAAAGCATCATTAAAAATCTCTGTAATTACGTTCATTTTTTTATAATTGTTTTGTTTTAATGCACTTTATTTATCCTACAAAAAATCGATTATTTTTCTTGATAAATTTATCAGTATATCTTGAAAAAGAATCGAATATAACAGAAGTCTAAGTTCTATACCGTACTCAGTTAAACTTAAATTTACATAATAATCAAGTCATAAGAAGTAAAAGTAAGTTTGCAGTATGACTTCCATGTGGCATGAAGAACGCTCTAACCTAATAAGGTAACGCTAAGAACTTTGCCTATATTATTTGTTTTATTATTCTATTATATGTTGTGCAACAGCTGTGACTCGAACCCAGGACTCCCTGATTAGTAAGCCAGAAAAGTATCGCTCTTTTATTAACGTCTTCCGTTTACTGGCTCAATTGATTTATTCAGTTTACTCTGATATAAAGTCAGGTGCTCTAAAACCACTGAGCTACGGTTGCGTTTATTATCACCCATAACTCACTGGCTATGGATGAACTACTGTTTTATATGTTTGAATTTCTTGTTCATCATCTTAATATTTTGTGCTCCCACTGGGACTCGAACCCAGGATCCTCTGTTTAAGAGACAGATGCTTTAACCAACTCAGCTATAGGAGCAAATACTTATGCATCCAAAGCTAAATCAGTTAGCCTCGAATGCTACATACGCTTCTTATGCTTAAACATCAATCTCATTTTATTTTTATGTTTTTATTGTTATCTTGTTTTGCGGAGATAGGTGGTTACGATCCACAACCACTTTCGTGATCCATCTCATTAGCAGTGAGTGGGCTTTCCCCAAGCCTTCTCATCTCCAAAATTATGCTGTAGGCCGCTACAGTTCACTCTCCAAGTTATTCAATATTGTGTCTTCTTCTATATCTTAATAATGCGTTTTTCCCAACATTAAAACGTTTTGCTATTTCAACCCACGAGGAGCCACACTCTCTCATAGATTTTAATACATCAATATCTATTTTATCTTCCGATTCACAGTGTATCATTGATTCATTTGGTTCTCTCCCAATTACCCATCCATTTGACAAATATTCATCAATGTCTTGCTTCTTTATTTTTTTATTTTTTCCATCCTTCTTTATCCAACAAGTACCAAACTGGGAATTCTTTTCTCCTTGTTGATCGTTATTTAATCGATGAGTTTCACTCATTTTTTGTTTTGTTTCATCTTTATGTTTTCTTCCAACCCAAAAATAAACTAATTCTCCAGATACGTATCGTGGATCATCTTTCTTTACCATGTACGCATTTCCGTTTTTATCTTTTACTAATACCATATCTTGTGACACATAAAATAAAATACCTTGTTTAATTCTCTCATCGTTAACATCAACTAAAAATCTATTTGAATTTGAATCTTTAACAACTGCTTTATTTTTTGTTACTCCGTAAACAACTCCAGATCTGACAAGATAATGATCCTTTGGTAAATGATATATGTTTCCCTCAACATCTCTATAATTACCATATCCAATCGTATGGCCAACATATTCACCGCTTTTTATTTTTGGATCGTCAACTGGAGCAAAGAACACATTTCCATTTTTGTCTTTAACTGTTGCTAAACCATATGAATTGAAGCCAAATCCACCACACATTAAGTTATAACAATTTTGGTCTCTAACTAAATCTTCTGTAACAATTTCAGATTCATAAGCAAAAGCATCTTCTTTTGTTTCAAAGAATTTTAATATTTCCTTTGTAAAGAACTCTACGCCGTATTTTTTATATGCACGGTGTAATCTTTTACCAGATCCCATATATCCGTCATTTAAATCATCTGTAGAATGAACTCCATAATAAAAATGTCCGTTTATGTTATTAGTTATCTTATAAAAATAATGGTACATAAGTTCGAATTGTTTTTATATTTATTTCGAACCAATGAATCAAAAATTATATTTTTCAAAGAACGCTTTTTTGTATAGGTGACTGGACTCGAACCAGCGACGACTGCATCGCTCCGCTAGACAGACTCGAACTGTCTTTTATCCATATATGCATCTCGCACTAACGGAGTTTCATTTTTGTCTGTCTTTCGTTGACAGTAACCAAATGCAGCGATCTACCAACTGATCTACACCTATATATAATCAGCACACCTAACTTAACATAAACCCATAATAATTATTGTTAGTAAAATTTGCTGTATTGTGTGCCATAACTCAAGAGGCTGCTTGTCATGAATTAAAAGTTCATTGCTAAAAAAGTTTGCTGTATGCCTCTCATCATATATCTTCAGAAGACGTTTAATTTTCACCACTTCACCTGAAACTAATTAACATGATTATGAAAATAGTTTGCTGTATGCCTTCCATCATATCATCCGATCAAAACTTCAACCTTCTTTGAGGTAGGTGATAATATCGAATGATACTTTATATTTAACGTTTCAAAGAACTCTTTGCGGTCTATGAGAGAATCGAACTCTCCTCACCAGCGTGACAAGCTGGCATCCTAGCCGATGAACGAATAGACCATTAAAACCCAAGTGGGCCTATATCTTTATTATCTTTTTCAAATATCAACCCAAGACTTTTCAATAATTCATAATCTATTGTGTTCTTATATTCTCCATATTTTTTATTCCATTCATTAACATTACGAATTAAATCTTTTATTGATATTGAACATTCGTCACATTTTGAAGAATTTTCGGAGTGTAATAATAATTTGCAATTTGCTGGATGTGATATCAAATACGGATCTATAAGATTTCTGAATCCTTCGTTACATGAATATTTATGATCTCTCGATACGCCATATAGATTATCACCATGATTCTTTGCTTTATACCATCCATTTTCTTCTATTAGTTTAAAATCAAATTCTTCTGGAAATTGATTTAGACTAAACTTAAATGAACACTGTTTTCTATATATGTCTCTTATTCTTTTTATTCTTTTGTTATCATCTAATTGTAATATATCAGGAAGTAGTCCAGCGTAATATCTTCTATTTTTTAATTCAACAGCACATTCTTTTGAACAGCATTCACTTTTTGTTTGAAATTTATTTCCGCAAACTGGACAAATTTTTATTTTATACTTATCTTTTACTTTTCCTCTATATTCACTGTCTTCTGGAGAATACTCTTTATTATATCTCTTTCGATAATATTCTTTATATCTTTCTGATTTAATATTAAAACCATCAGATATTTTGTTTTTTCTATCATCAGACATACATCTTGAATGTGAACATCTATCAGAACAAAAATATTTTTTATTTGGATCAAATTTATTTTCGTACTCTTGTATTTCAAAATGTTTTCCACATTTGTTACAAACCACATCGAATTTTTTATACTCACCAAACTTTTCATCAAAATGCTTCTTTAATCCAATAGACACATTCTTTTTAGTGCTTTCAAGAATATCTTTATATTTTGGATTCTTTTTACACCACCTTACATGATTAGCAAATGAACGCTTATTCATTATAAGATGTTCACCACAATGAGGACAAATATTTTCAACAATTTCTTTGCATGTATCATTACCAAAACTTCCACTCATTTTTAGACAAATATGTTTTTATATTTATCTTTATTTTATTGTGGAGAATTTCAATATTGCACCCTATTCTTCATCAATGTCAAAGATCGATTTTGTGGAGGATATCGGGTACGATCCGATAAGACTAGAATGCAAATCTAGCAGTTTAGCCAGTTAAGCTTAATCCCCCAAATTGCCAATATCGTCAAGTTTTGCATTCATTTGTTCTGAGCTGTTGAATAAAAACTTCCACCCTGGTTAGGCTTTCAATCTTGGCATTTCATGAATAACAATCTTCAGCTCCCGTCTAACTTTTGTGTTATTCACTAAGTCTGACAATCGTTGTTTCTCTGTTTGTAGTCACCACTTACTCCAGACACCGAAACGCTTAGTTACATTGGATAGTTTCGTCTATATCCACCGTCGTTTTTTATTACACCCTCTGACGGACATTTGGGTTTGAGAGCCGAGAGTCGGATTCGAACCGACGAGTCCCGAAGGATCCTGATTACAAGTCAGGCGGAGTCAACCGCTGTCCCATCTCGGCGTAAGCGATTCTCACGCTATTGACGTTTCGTGTTTATTGGGGAGTTTCCTCTACGTCTAAGTACTCTCTCTTGTTGCGGAGGCAGGAGTCGAACCTGCGACCTCCAGGTTATGAGCCTGGCGAGCTACCAACTGCTCCACTCCGCGATCTTATATTGTTTCAAAGAACTCTTGTTTCAACGTTGCAAATATACAACTTTATTTTGAAATAGAAAAATAATTTTCAGAAAATATTTTCAATTTATGCTATACTGTTCATCAACTCCTTGACAATCATGCTTCTAAGATCTGCTGGAATATCATCCTTGTATCCATCAAGAACGGTAATAATTTCTCCAAGCAATTCATCTTCATCATCAATATGGTCATGAACCCATACATCCTGAACATTTACCTGATCGATCCATTTATCATTTGTACCGTCATGTTCTTTCATGAACTCAGCAAACTTGTCAGCATCTTCTTTTCGTGTATAGATAGCGTTAAGTTCCGATGTTCCGTCTTTATATGTTGTCTGTACTGTCCAGACTGTATTCTTTGGTATATACATTGTTATTTATTTTTATATTCTTCGACTTGTTTCTCTATTATCTCTTTAACTTCCCAATAGTTTACTGGCTTGTAACCGTTATTATCCACACCGACATCATATTGTGTATGGAATGAATATTGCAATACACGCTTTATATCTCTACCGTTTGCTTGTGGTTCAAGATGAACGTGTCCGTGCAGGTTCCAAACATTATGTTGTTCCCTATATGCACCACCGAAACACAGGAAGGGAAAATGGTTCAAGTATATTGATACGTCATCAACTTTTATATACATTTGTTGCGTAATCATTTCAAAATACTTTGCATAACCTTCACGATAGTTTTTCATGTCGTGATTTCCCATGATCAGATAGTGTTTTCCTTTCAGTCTTGACAGTGCATCATTCCAGACTTGTGATCCGCCGATTGCAAAATCACCGAGATCAAACACTATTCCATCTTCAGGTACGGTTTTATTCCAGTTGTCAATGAGCGTCTCGTTCATTTCCTCGATATTAGAGAATGGCCTGTGGCTATACTCTATGATGTTCTTATGACCTATGTGAAGATCTGATGTAAAAAACACCTTATCTGGGTTGAACTTGAATTCTTTCATTTCTTTATTCTTTAATTCTATTGCAAATATACAACTTTATTTTCTATTATGAAAACAAAAATGGTGAACTTTTATCAAGTCCACCATTAACTTTATACTTTAAGCCATTTAGTACGGTCTCTGTGCTACATAAGCATCTGGTTTTTCCGTCGCTGGCTTAGGTGGACATTGTGCTGTGTATGTTGGTGTCGCCTCTGATGCAACGTATGCATCCTTGATAGGGGGGCATGCAACATAGGTTGGTGTGATACTACTCATACCTGCGGACTCTGGATCGATCAATTCTGAAATTGCTGGAGTATCTACAGTATATCCTGCTTTCTCCTCATCATCTTTTGACTCCTCATCCTTCTCTTCATCGTCTTTCTTATCATCAGATACAGACTCGTTCAGCATTTCTGCTGGTGCTTCAGGTTTATCAAGTGGCTCTGCATTCTCTGGTTCATCTACCTTCTCAACATTCTCAGAAATGTTCTCAGGAGCAATTACCTCAGAAACATCCTTCTTGTCTTCTGTATCATCAACCTTCTCAAGATTTACAACATTCTCTTCTTTCTGCTCAGATACAACAGGAGTCTCTTCGACAGTCTTTGCCGTAGTAACCTTTGTATCTTTATCAATTGTTTTCTTTGCCATTTCTTAATGGTTTTGTTTTATTGCTTTCGTACTATTTATTTATCTTTGTTAAAAAAGGTATTTTTTGATATTTTATTAATCAACCTTCTTAAAGTACGATTCAGGATATTTATCTTTATATTCTTTATCTTTTATTCCATCTAAACATATACAGTATTCTATACAGTTAAGATCGTCTGCGATTCTATCACAAATATCTGATATTTCACATCTGTCACAAGGATCGATCTTTTTATCGAACAATCCTTTTTCGTATTCATCAAGATAATATCCATGATATAGACGATTAGAATCAATATTCATGAATTATTTATTTCTTTTTCTTCGTCATGATATTATCAACCATACCATATTCAACAGCTTCCTGTGCATTCATCCAATAATCACGATCTGCATCAACAAGAATTTTCTCATAAAGCTGTCCAGTGTGATCGGCGATAATATGAAGAAGTTCCTCTTTTGTCTTCTGCATTTCCTTTGCTGCAATCATGATGTCTGATGCCTGTCCTTCTGTTCCACCGAGAGGCTGATGAATAAGAACACGGGAGTGTGGAAGTATGTTACGTTTTCCTTTTTCTCCAGCACAGAGAAGAACAGCACCCATCGAAGCAGCCATTCCAGTACATATTGTAGACACGTCTGGGTTGATAAGCTGCATCGTATCATAGATACCTAGACCAGACGATACGTGTCCTCCTGGTGTGTTCAGATAAAGAGAAATATCTGATTTATCATCGTTTGATGAAAGGTAAAGAAGTTGTGCCTGTACAATATTAGCAACATCATCATCAATAGGCACACCCAGGAAAATAATACGATCTGCCTGTAAACGGCTGAAAATATCCATTTGTGCTACATTTAGCTTACGTTCCTCAAGAATTGTAGGATTAATGTAAGCGTCGTTGAATTTAGCGTAACCATCAAGTGTCAAAGAGGAAAGTCCTCGATCTCTTGCATAGAGATAAAAATCTTTTCTATTATTCATATCTTAACTTTTAATTGTAATCTTATTGCAAATATACAACTTTATTTTGATGTGTGAAAATGTTTCATGAAAAAAGGAGGATCGATTTTTATCAATCCTCCTGTCTATTTAAGTCTTAATATTTAAAGAAAAAGCAGAAGTCGTTGTCGATTTCAAAGCCTAAAATTCATACAATAATTTGCTGTGCGACTTCCTTGTATATATTGATCGATCCTCCAACAGATTTTAAAGGTTAGACGTTGTATTCATTAAACATAATCTATCAAATCTTATAAAAGAGTTTGCTGTATGTCTGTCCTCAAGGATCGTAGTGTTCAATATATTTATCCTACAGCCTTCTTGTATTCATCAAGAAGTTTGTTAAGGAATGCGGTTCCATCGAATCCGACTTCAAGGAACTTCAGAAGCATTGGAGAATATCCAGAAAGGTAGATATTTCCATGACTGTCCATTTCTGGTACAGTGATGCTTCTTTCGTTGAGATTCCACCAGACAATCTTGGTTGTCCATCCATTTGCCTTCCAGAGTCTCTCAAGCTCATCCTTAGATTGGCACGATCCGAAATCGAACTCCATGTCGGACAAAACCACAAGGTATTCTGGCATGTCATCAAGATCCTTCAGTAGTTCCATAACTTTACCAAAGTCTGTATTGGAGCAATCTCCAGTAATCATTGATGCAATCTCACGCTCATACTGATTTTTACAGTATGAAAGATTCTGTTTTTCCTGTCTATTTCCGTACCAGCCATCTGTGAAGATATTCTCTTCTCCAAGAGTAAGTAATGTAGGATTAGAACTAAACGTAATAACCTTATTAGGTGCATATGTGCTACACTTCGCAATGTAATGACCGATAGCATAAGCCTTACCTATTGAATCATTTGAGTTGCACATCGATCCAGATGTATCAACGATAGGAATTGCGTTAATCTTGATCTTCTCAATCTTATCGAAGAAGAGAACAGGATCTATCTTATCACGATTACGATAGATATCGTAAACTGTGGTTGTGGTAATATTTAGTTCCTTCTTTCCAGAACGAACATCCTCAAGGTACTTTTCGAAACGTTCCTTTGTATCTTCCTTTGTTTGGAAGCGATTGAAGTACTTGATCATAGCGAGAGATGGAACCTGCTCGAACTTGATCTCACTAGTATTCTTACGAGAAAGTTTGTTCTCGGTTGTGTTACACTTGATGAAGTGTCCATACTGCTGCTTATTCATACCCCAGTACTTTGCAATCTGACGTGCAATCATTAGGTTCTTAGAACTATAGCGAGGCATCCACTTCTTTACAAGTTCATTACCATTTTCAATTTCTCTTTTTAAATAGTCAAGAATATCAGCATCAATGTAATAATCACGACACTTAGAATCGTAAACGAATAGATCGTCAACACGACCAGACTTTACAATGTCCTCGATAGAACATCCAGCCATGTGCATCAATACACGTCCAAGATCTCTACGTCCGAGACCGAATCTTGGATCACGCACAAAACGAGCAAACAACTGATCTTTCTCAGTGTTACCGATTTGTACCTCTGACAAATGATTCTGATAATACTCTGTCAGAAACAATATGTTTAACAGATTGTCATCATTAATCTTGGTGAAAGCGATATCACCGTTCTCAGTTCTCTTCTGATTGAAAATTTCTTCGAGCTTCATTGTCTTTGTCTTTTATGCTTACGTTATTTTTGTTTTTGTTTCTGTTTCTCTTTTGTTTTGCAAATATACAACTTTATTTCGAGATAGAAAAAATATTTTTATAAAAATTTTTATTTTATACCAGAATGTCCATATCCACCACCTCTATCGTTAGTCATATCAAGAGATTCAACTTCTATAAATTCCGCATTTTCATATTTCTTAAATACCATCTGAGCGATTCTATCACCATTATTAACAACAAATGGTTCATTACTTAAATTAATAAGAACAACTCCTATCTCCCCTCTGTAAAATGAATCTATAGTTCCAGGCGTATTAATCACAGACAACCCATGTTTTAACGCTAAACCAGAACGAGGTCGTACTTGCGCCTCATATCCTTCTGGCAACTGTATAAACAATCCAGTTGGTATTAATTTTCTTTCTAATGAATTGATCGTAACAGGTTCTGTTAAACTTGCTCTTAGATCCATTCCAGCATCACCAATGTGTGCATATTCTGGTAAAGAATTATTACTTTTATTTACAATTTTAACTTTGATCATGTTTATATTGTTTTAATTTACGTTACAAATATACATCTTTATTCTGATATATAAAAATATTTGTATAGAAATTATTTATTCAGGATCATCATATGTTGATTTCCATTCTCCATTCTCATCTATTATAGCAGTATATCCATATTTAGTATCATAATGGTCCTCACAATATGGGCAAATCCATCCATTAGACAGATACTTTGCTGGTTTACCACATTCTATACAAGTATGATAGCTTATGTTTTCATATTTAGCTAATAATTCATACAAATCATGAGATCCATAATTACAATATATCTGTAACGATCCCCACTTTTCCTTAATATCGGTGATTCTCCACTTATAACGAATTTTATCTTTCCTAAGCTGTTGATCGATCTCTTTCAACAATTCCTTACCAAAAGCTTTATTCCATCCTTTATATTGTTTAAGTGCGTCCCATTCTGTATATGTAGGAATACAATGGAAAAGTTGTAGCACATAACCATTCAGGAAATCGGCAACCTTAATCTTAAAGTAAAGCAACTTATTAACAATTATATTATCAATAAAGAATATATTTTCTGGAAGTTCATAGTAACGTTTGAACACAACATAGAAATTAATCATATCGTTTCTATATTCAAATCCGATACGATCGATTATTCTTGAATGTTGAATTGGTATCTGCTTAATTGTTTTATCATGATTCCTTAGAATAACATAACTGTCTTTTATTTCAAATTTAAGATCAATATTAAAATCATTAAATGATCTTTGTAACAGTCTTTCACCATGTTCACACCATTCATCAATAGTATAAACATGAGTACACAATGTTTTAACAGCATGTTTATAATTATTAACATGATATTGGTGAAGTTTCCAATTGTTATAGTGTAAACCAGTAAACCTGTTCCTAGGATAGAGGAACGGGTATTTAATACACATATATGTACTGGTTATTACTTTCTTTATTTTTTTAAAAAATTCCATCTTACTCCACTTATTACAATTTCATTCTTGCATTTTGGACATATTATGTAATTATAGTTCCATTTCCAATGTATATCCAGCTTATTATATCTTAAAACTGTTTTACATTTTTCACAACAAACATCATTATATTGTTTTTCAACTATTTCCATAATTACTCCTCCCAATAATGTTTAGCATCACTGTAATAATGATCATTAATCTCGTCATAAGTCTTGAATCCTCCATCCTTACGAATTTCAGCAAACGCTTCCTTAATGTTATACATAGGATTATTTTCACGCTCATCATAAGGAACAAACTTCATGTTATAAGGCTTCTCAAGATTATAAGATGATTTATATGCCTGCTGACTTACACCATCAATATACATTGAGAATTCTCCCTCATTAAGTGTCATTGTCTTAGCATATGAAAAATTATCCTTAATCCACCAAAAATATCTATTAGCGAATGTAGTATCAATACTGACACAACGAGCATCTTTGAAAATACTTATAAGATCTTCATTTGTAAATTCTTGATATTTCTGAGTCTTACCGCGACCAGTTTTCTTATATCCAAGATAAAGAACAGGCATCCATATATTTTTGATTTTATTAGAAATTTTCTTTGTGAGTTCAACTCCAAGATATTCTGGAATCAAATGTGCAACAATATACTTATAATTTTTATCATAACTTGATTTACTATTGTTAATAATATTCTTAAAATCAATAAGTATTTCAGCATCTTCATCACTAAACACCGATACACCAATTCCATCAACATATTTCATAAAAATCGAATTAATATTCTTATCTTCTATTACCTTTTTACAATCCTTAGCATTAATTGTAACATTGATAATATGCCCCTTTTCTTTGATATATTTGAAAAGTTCCTCAAGATTAGGATAAAGCAGAATATTACCACCACCTATTGAGAATTCGATACGATGATAATTGTTATTACGTGGTGTTCCTGCGTTTGAAATCATTGATTTCAGGAACGAAACATCAGCGTGCTTACCTTTCATTGTTGCATCCATGTAACACATAGGACATCCATGTTCACATGCATTCGTAATCTTAAGATCGATCAGTTCTGGATAATCAGGAACAATTTCACCTTTAGATGTCGCAAAACGAATCTTTCCACAGAAACTGTTCTTTATAGGTCTGCGATCTGGATCATATCCATCATCTTCGTTTTTGTCTTTAATATGAACATAGTCACGAGAATCACCATATCCTACCCAATAATTACCGTTCTTGGTGACACCCATATTTTGAAACGAATTGCTACTATATTCGATCATATCTGGATCTGGGCATTCAACGTGTCCTTCAATAGTATCATATACAAAATCAGCCTCATCAGAACCGCCAACTATTATAATGTCATCATCCTCAATTACATTCTTCAGATAATCAACACTTGCTTCAATATTATTCTGAAAGGCAAGACTACCCCTGCAATACATACCAAAACAATCTTCTGATTCACCTTCCATCTCATCCTTAATAAGAGGAAAATACTGCTTCATCTCTGGATATATAGATGACATGATTTTTACCAGAGGCTCATTATACATAATATCAGCAAGAACATACTTAATTTTTGCTTCCTTTGATGCAGCTATAGTTCTTGTGCATCGATCATAGTAATTATACTCAAAGATATCAAGATCCTTAAAAAGTTCTCCATCATTACGATATATAAGAGAATGCGTAGAACTACTATTTGTTGCAAGTCCTTTTCTGAAATTCTTTAGATAAACCGCTTTCATGTTATATTGTTTTTATTTTCTTTTAAAGTTATACATACTCTGAAATAAACTTGATTTATTACAAGAAATTTTACATTTTTCTAAATGATGTTTTTAAATCAAAGCCATGAGACAATATTTTTGTTTTGTTATCTGGCGTAGAAACTGGTTCCTGTTTAATACTCCACAAAAAATTCTCAATATTAATATATGTGTTTATATCATTTAACTCATTATACCAATATTTTAGAATATTATTGTTTAGTTTATTGAAGCAAATATCTTTAACATAATGTACTCTTTTTCTTGGCTGATCTTTATCATACAAAAAATTCCAATATGCACCACCTTCGTATAAAGATGTATCAAATTTCGTCCATACTGGAGATTTTAATTTTTCAAATATTTCTTTACATTCTAATTTCCAAACATAATTTGGCAAAGTCTTTTGTGGATTTGAATATGATACAAAACATTTAACTTCTTTAAAATGATTAACTTTTTCTATTTCTTTGTTTGAAAAATCAACAAGAGATGATATATCATTTCTTAATATAATATCATCAACTATTTGCTTTGTGAGGATAATATATAGATATTCTGGATTATCTGTAACTGATGTATATTTCACTCTTGCTAAAGGCTGAGAATAAACATTAGGATAAACGCCGAATACATAATTGCCAAATGATATGCACCCATCTTTTTCTTTTCCAGATCTATATCCTCCATAATATCCATAATATGAGCCATAATATTGAGTATATCTTTTATCAGATGCATATAACTTATCGTATAATTCATATGAAACATCAATATTACGGACATAAATTATATCCGCATCATGATCCTGCACAAGATAATCGTAAAAATCCTTATATTTTGAAACGATCTTCATAATTGTTTTTTAAAATTCTACATTATCCAAAATTTTATTTTCTTCATTCGTATTTAATAATTTTATTATTTTAGCGTATAACCCATGTTCCATCATCACGTTTTGAAACATATACACATATTTTGTCCTTATCATCACCACTAACATTCAAAACATATGATTCAATATTACAACCTGTAAAATCATCATATTTCGTTGATTGCATACGATCCATAAGCTCAAATTCTTCCTTAGTGTGACCGTCTCTATCTATACAAGTATTATAATAATTCCAAAGATATTCATCATTATAATCGTAGCCATCTTCTGGATAATCTGGATATCCATAATTGAATTGTTGGTATTCATCCCAAGTCATTGGAAGTTTACTTTCATCTACAGAGTGTTTTTCACACTCTTCTTTTGCTACAGACAATGCCTTATCATAATCAGTATAAATGCCTATAACATGGTTCCATTTATCCTCATACTGACCACCAAATGATTCAACAACGTAAACTCTATTTTGTGCTTTTTTATCTTCTGTTAATTTTTTATTCATAAGTTTTCGTATAATAATGTTAGATGATTTTTCTTAATATCTGGTGAAACTCCATATTTGTTTATACATTGTTGTTGGAAAGCTAATGTATTAAACGGTGTTGTTATAAGATGTTTTCCAGTTCTTGTCGGAACAATCAAAACAATCTTATCCTCAAGCTGATGTTTAATTTCATCAAAAAAAGACATCTGATCCTCATCTATATCAACAACAAACTTCTTATCATTTCTATTGACATATTTTCCAGAGCAATGTTCATATATAGAATATGGTTTACCATAATTGTGTTCGGCAGATCTTACGGCACATTCAGCAGCAGTATCCATAAGAACCTGATCATACATCTTGTAGTTTACAGAAACATATGCTCTCATCCTAAGAGCATCACAAACATTTTTAATTTCAGACTCATATTGATCAAACTTATCAATACATGGAAAATAATAATTTTTGAAATGTCTATTTGCTGATGGCATATCTGGATTATCTTTTCCACGAGACATAATTTCCACAACATAGTGTTTCATTAAATTTGATGCATTATGTTGTGGAATACCGTTATCTATAAGATATTTCCTAATAATCTTAAAATTGTCGGTCATATTAAGTTATAATTATTCTGTTGCAAATATACAACTTTTATATTAATATTAAAAACAAATTTAATAATAAATTAATATATGTTTTTTAAGATATTTTAATATTTAGCTATTTGAGAATATGTTAATCCTCCACCATAATTAAATCCATCACCTATAGTTTGTCCGTATGTTACCTGTGCAAAATCTATATAATTATTTTCTGGTTGAACATGTGATTCATTTTCATCAAGATTATATAATCCAGCAAAATCATCATCACTCATTTCTGGATTATCCATAGCCCATTTTTGTATGATCTCATTTATTGTATAAACTTTTAATCTTTCAGCCTTAAATTGAATATATTCATCTATCCATGATATAAAAGTTTTTTCATCAAGCATTCTCGGAATATGATTGAATACTGGCATAGACAAGTCATCATGACAAGCTATACCTTTTATTTTTCCTCTTACATATCCGAAAGATTTCATCTGTTCAAACGTCTCAACACATGTAACAATTGTTCTATGCATTGATATAAGCTTATTTCCTTTTATACAATAATGCTCTTTATTTGTTGTTGTTTTAAACCCGTACTTTCGCTTTTGTTGCTCACCAGGAATTGGTTTTTTATGATATGTTTTTAGTATGGTTGATCCTGTATATAATGGATGTCTTTTAAATTCTTCAAAGAATGATTTTCCATTAAAGTTCATCTCGACCATAACACGTACACTGTTTCTTTCATGATCTTTGAACACATTATACGAAAGAGCAGAACAAACTCTTGCTGCTTGTATTTCGTCTTCGGAACTATTCTTATATTTTCCTATCTGAACAAATCTTATACAATCCTGAGTTCTACAGCTAAGATTTGAGTATTTCTTTATATTTGCTGGAGAATTTAGAACAACTTTAAATATATTAATTGTATTTGCGTCTGGTGTTTTTTCTTTAGTTTGAAAACGTTCATCTGGATCACCATTACCTTCAGCAATATCAACAAGAAATACAAATATGTCATTTTCATTTATATCATTAGGATCAAAATCTGGATGCCAAGTTATATGTTCATCATTTACATATTGGTTATTCACATAAATTGTTTTATGTACATATTCTTTAACCAATCTGTCGGTAAAGTTCATATCTTCAGATTTCATAAGCATCTTTGAATTCTTATTAAACTGAAGTTCAAACTCCTGAGCAAATTCTTCTTCACCAAAGTCTGCTTTCATTTGTGTAGCCCACGCATCATCATGTCCAGGAACCTCCCAATAATCGGTTCTTATGTATCTGAATGAATTCTTTTTTTCTATAGCACCAGATACAATTTCGTAAAATTTATTTGTTGTTCCATTTGGTGTTGATGTGATAATACATTGAGATACTCTAGATGAAGACAAAGTAGGATAAACTGATCTCCAGAAGTTATTTACTATATTATCTGGAATATGAGCAAACTCATCAAGAAGTACGCAGTGAATAGTGAAACCGATAGATGCCGTATTTGTTGTTGCGGATGAAAGAATCTTTGATCCGTTATCGAGTTTTAAAGCTGTCTTACCCCATTGCTCGGTTCCAGGTTTAAGCCAGAAAGGAAGACCTTTAAATATATTAATGATCTTATCAACAATTTCAATAGCTGTTTTCTCTTTATTGGCAACGATAAGAATATTCCTATCTATATGGAATATTAGCATCCACGAAAGGAATACGGCAATAGTTGTTGTGTTATGAGACAATATTCCATTTGTATAATAACGATGATTTGGATGATCGATAGTTAAATCAAACATTGACATTTTATATGGGCATTTTCTAATTGACTTAACTTTTGATGATCCACATTCAGTTTTAACAAAATATCCAATTTGAAGATCTGACACAAACATCTCTTCACCGAATGAGGTGTATACAATATGGTTGTCTGCACACTCAATCTTCTTTCCATCCTCAAGAATTATCTCATATACTCTATATGGCTGCGTTAAATGAACCTCGCTAGCTGATACATAGCCGTCATCAGATAATACATCACAGCAACTAAGTTTTCTTGTATCTATTATTTTTTTGCTGATGTCATTCTCATCTAAATATAGGTCTTTATATTCATATAACTCAACAAGTTCAATTATCTTACCAACAATATCTGTAGAAATCCTTAATGACCTATCAAAACAAAATTTATATAGTTTGTATAAAAATTTCTTCGTTTTCTTTAAAAAGGTTAATTCATATTCTGGAATACTATCATAATATAAATCAGATATGTTTTTATTTAACTTATTATTTAACACATCTTTATATTCAACTGATACAGATGCTGTTACGCACTTCCCACTTTGTCTTGCCGACATCCATACAACGTTTCTGTTTACTGGAAGAATTAGATCATCTTCTGGATCGTAATCCTCTGCTGTTACCGTTGATATTACGTTTCTCTGATAATCTCTAAGATTAACAGTACTCAATCCGTGATCTGTCATGAACTTTGCATAATTCTCCGCATAATAAACTGGATCATCATAACATTTCTGATACTCTTCCAATTCTTCTTCTGTCATCTTAAATGGAATATTAGCAGCCCTTAAATCAAGATCACGCATAAAGAACGGTTCAAAATCAATATCATATCCTTGATTTCGATCCGCTATCAATTGATTGATAGATTGTGTTGAATATATCCTTCTTTGCCTCTTATTTTTTCCTTCCTGTTGTTCAACCATTATGAAATTGTTATATTAAAAAAATGGGACATCACCATTTCGACGATGTCCCAGACATGGAACCCGCCAGTTCACTTATCTATCATTCTTGTCTATTAAGAAACCTATACTTTTTGTTCCGTTTATATAAATATCAAGCACAGCATAATCGTATCCCTCTCCAGAATCACCAAAATTAATATCGCAAGATATACTTATATTGTCAGAATGGTACACATATTTGTTAATCTGTTCATTTAATTTTTCCATAACCTTACTTGCAGAATATGTTGTATTAAACACCATATACTCAAGATCTATACCAAAATCATAATCACCGAAAACCTGGCCATTTAATGTACCAAGTATCATTCTTATCTGTGATATTACAGACTCAACTTCGTTTTGATAATCAATAATTTTCGGATCATAGTATGGATCCTTATCGTCTCTTATGTATATCTCCTTTATCTTCATTGCTTAACTTTAAATTCGGCTTCTTCTGTATTATTTATTTTATCTATATGTCTTTGCCTTGCTCCAGCTATAAGATTTTTTGTAGATGTAACTACCATACCTGACTGATTTTCTATCTTAATCGTTGATGATGTATTTCCAGTCAATCCAGTAGCAAAATCCTCACCAATCTTATCACGTATTTCGTATTTAAGATCAACATACGTCTTACGCATTCTCTGTTCAGTATCGAATATTTGCTTATTTATAGATTGTATTTTATCTGTAAGCTGTCCAAACACCTCATAGTTACGTGGCATAGCATTACCAGCATTTACTTGCTCCATAATAGATCTTTGCATCACAACATTATTCTCTTTTTGCATATAAAGATCAGCAAGTGTTTCTATATCCTGTTCTATTTTATCCTGAACATATTCCTCGTCTATTATATCGTTAGGTATAATATGCTTAACTATTCCAAGTATTGTTTTTCTTGCTTTCTTTCGTAATCCCTTCTTTATAGAATCGTAATCAAAATTAAGCATTTTGACCTGCATAGTTTCAGCAGCCGATGTAGAATCAACAACTGTATGTACAGTTGATGTCTGTACAGGTTGGTTTGAAACAATAACATCAGCCTCTGATGGAGCATTTGCTGGAGTAATAGGATCCAATCCGTTTAATAATTTCTCAAAATCTGTTCTGTCTGACTTAATTGTACTCACGATTGTAAGTAATTGTTTTACTATTTATCTACAAAAAATGACGGATTTAATTTCCGTCATTGCCAAATATAAGTTCTAATATCCTTATGTTTCCGTTATATTGTGTTTTCATGTAATCTTTTAACCAAGATTCTGAAACAAGATTTTCATTTATGTCATCAAATTTGCTTTCTGGAAATATCATTTTTCTGAATCTCTCTTTATAATCATTCTTTATTTGATCATAATTTAATGATTCTGTTATATTTGATGTTTCTATTATATTTTTGATACTATAATAAACTTTCGACATTTTATTTAATACAGTATCTATATGCTTTTTCATAATTATAGAAAATCTATCAACAGTATTGATGTTTTTACCATACATATATTGAATATCATTTTTGTACTTTTCAAACAAATTCAAAATGTCTGTGTCGAATATAGATTTATAGTCTTCATATTCATAATATTCTTTATATGATGATATATCTTTTATATTTTCTATTTTTGATGCATCATTCAATAGTGTTTGATAGAATGATGATATGTTAGCATCTCGTTCAACATATGAACATTTATACAACATACTTAGAAACTTAAATTCTTCCTTTTTATCGAAGTTTATATGTTTCAACGCTTCAACGATGTTATCATATCCAATAATAAAATCTTTTGTGTTTTCCGATTTATCAGATATTTCAAACACAGTAGGGGAAACAATCTCTTTATACATATGAGCAAATTCATGTCTGAGACATGTTTTGATCTTATCATATAATACATTATAATTATATTCACCTTTCGCAACAGAAACTACAATTCTTATATACGAATAATCAATACATGGAGGAATATTCAAAACTGGATCAGATTCTCGTATAATACCAAGACCTTTGGCTTGCTCATCAAAATTAGATACAACACCAGATCGATCCTGATTAAACCAAATATTACATATAACTCTGTTATTATCACCTATCCATTTACAATATTTGTTTACATTACGTAATTCAACAGTAACACTTACATTACCAGGTTCCGTATTTCCTGTAAATGGCATATGAAGATATAAAACTGAAGATGTTCCTTTATATATTTCTTTTACAACATCATCAACAAGAAGATCTACATTTTCTTTGTCTGGTATATGTAATTCTTCATTTAATCCATAAATCATAACATTTTCATTTATGTTTTCTAACATTATACTTACTAACAAGAAATATACTATCCAATCCCTGGATATATTGTCCTCCTTTTATAGACCAGGGAGAAACTTTATATCTTTTACCATCAATTATAACCTCATAAGTAAAATCATCTATAATTCTAGGTTTCCATTGAATTGAATAATTTTGTATTTTGTTTGTTATATCAAACTCTCCAATAGGATATTTACTAAAATCTAAAGTTTCTGAATTGGAAGTGTTGTTTTTGTGAATTCCAGTTCCTCCTTCGTTCTTTTGTACTTTTCGTTGATTTCGTCCAACTTTAGAGACAGATCGATTATCTTTTGTTTTGAGTTTTCTTGATTCAGTTCCAGATGATTTATCTCCTCCGTTAATTTTTGAACCACCTTGTCCTTTGACATCAATGGAATCACTCTCTGAACCAATATTGTCTTTATTGATTTTAAGTGATCTGAATCCTCTTTTAGCTTGATGTCCAACTTCTTTAATGCTGAGTTCAAGTGATTCTGGTTTTTCATCAACGTGCTGTGATCCAATTTGTTTAATGCAATCTGTTTCTTTACTTTTTTTGACAGCTTTACTAAACAAATCAATAGTATTATTACTTGTAGTAGTAACAATATTGTCACTGAATAATGCAAAAGAGTTAGATTTTGCTCTATTATCTGTAGTAGTCTTTCTACCATTAGTCGTTCTTCTTATCATTAAAATTTCTGTTTTCAAACATATAAGCAAAAGCTTCTGATGGAATATTGTATTTTTTATATAAACATCTTTATTTAGATATTTATTCTGTGTTTGACTCAAAATCCTCTTTCCAGTAAGGGTAATGTTTCTTTTCGTTTTCTGAATTATCCCATCTTACTTCCTGCATTCCGCAATATGGACACTGATTAAGGATAAAATTCATCTTATCATCATCCTCATTAGTAATAGAATCATCATAATCAGAAAGCATAAAATTATTACTCATTGATACATTGTGTCCACAATTCGTACAGTGACCATTCATTATATCTGGTTCATCTATACGCATAGAAATATCTTCCTCACCATCTTTATAGAACTCATATTTATTTCTTTCTGATTCTGGTGCTTCTGTACATTCATATCTTGCACCACAATATGGACAGTGAAAAACATAAGTATTACCGTAATCTTCTTCACCTTCCCAGATATCCTCTAATTCAAGTTCGTGTGCGCACCTTGTGCAAATAACTCCTTCTGTAATCATTATTGTAAATTTGATTTAAGTTTCTTTTCTCTTTCTTTTAATATTTCCATCAGACGGTACTTTTCTTTTTCCGCTTTCATCATCATTTTCTTATATTCCTTACGCTTAGCGAAGTAATCACTAAGAATCTTTGGAATAAATCCTTCAAATTCGTTTGTATAAACACATCCATTTGTACACTTTATTTCATTATCCTTAGGAACATGGTTCTTGTCTTTAAATAATAGCGTATCAGGAGAGATATTAAACTGTCGCATAGTTGTTGGATAAAGAGATGCGTAGTCAAGACAATATACATTTCTGTATATTCCAGGAATAGGAGCAAAAACAAACGCTCCCTCATACTCTTTCTTATCTTTATCTTTTTTTGTAACAGGAAATACCTTATTCTCTCTATAAAGATATTCAGCCTGTACAATTTCAATACTCTTTGTTGAACTATACGTTGACAATACAGGTACATTCATAAGAGATGCCAGACCGAACATCACAGAACTTGTTTTTAATTTCTTATCAATTTCCCTAACAAGTACACCATCAATAGCATTATAGAATACGTATTCCTTCTTCTTCTTCTCCCACATTTCTTTAAATCCAAGCTGATGAACAACCTTTTTAACACCTAAAACTTTATCAGCAACCCAATCAAGTTTGTTACTAACCTTTGGAGAAATAGATCGATCGTGTTTCTTATAAAGTTCCATATAGTCATACATACATTTATGCATTGGAAGCTTTATTGTATCGGCAGCAACATCCTGTGGTTTATATTGAAACCATGTTTTTGTTGGAGAAAGTCCAGTAATATCAAGACCAATCTTAGGAGAACGGTTACAGATATAAGGCCAGTCATATCCAAACCAGTTCCAACCAGTAACACACTCAAGTTTGTCTATAAAATTAAATACAAGATCTTTCATAAGCGAAAACTCAGATGCATGATACCTATATACAAATTTATAATCTGTATCGAATCTTGCGCAATGTTTTGTTATTTCATCCTGAATCCATTGTATTTCATCTGGTGTCAAATTTGCAAGACCTAATACATACACAATATCTTCAACAACTATAGCAACCGTGTTTATCGGTCTCTTAGCATCCTTTGCTTCTGGAAAACCCTCATCATCAACATCTACCTCAATATCCATATATGCCGTTTTAGGTATATACATCTGACGCATCTCTTTAAGCTGCTCATTTTCTGGAAACCATCTTTCAAGATCCATAATGATTTCATGAATCCTTTGTTCAGAAAATTTATCTGTTATTGGTTTTTTTACAACAGGTTTACCATCCCATGATTTATACAATGGATCTGGCGTATCATCTTTAGTAGCATATTTCCATTGATACATCAGTTCATTAGGTATCATCCAAAAAAATGGTTTTATTGTCTGATTCTTATCTACATATGATATATACAAGAATTTCTGTGCTCTACCATATTGATCAAGCACAGGAACGCCATTTCGAGTATAATCATGAATCTCAGTGTTAACTATCATTGCGTCTTTTCTGTTTTAATATATATTTAAGAATAAATATGAGAGAAAATCCCTCGTTGCAAATATACAACTTTATTTTTGAATTAAAAAACAAACAAATCAATAAATGACTTCTGATAGTAGTGCAAAAATAACTGGCAAACAAAACGAAACATCAGACGACTCATTAAGATTATTCTCAGCGTATGATGCTGTTTGCCATGCAGAAGAACAACTTGATAGTATAGAAAAAGATATAGAAAATTCTATACCAAAGAAAATCGATCTTTGCAAAATACAAGAAGTACTTATAATTTTAGATAAAGTACAAGGTGCTATGATTGATGTTCAGAATGTAATGACATCATCTATAACAAACGTTTTATCTGGAGCATCACAGGATGTAACAAATCTTGCAAATGAGGGTATAGATGCAGCAAGAACAACAGTAAAAAACAATCTATCAAAAGATTCATCAACAGCGCAATTAGCAATTGATTCTAAGTATACAAAATATTTTGCTACTCAGATTATATTAAAAAAATTTCAGATATTGAAATACAGAATTGAAATGATAAAAACTGGTGTTCAGATAACTATAGCAACATTAACAAAATCTGTGCTCAGTGGACTATTATGTGGAAAGGGATCTGCAAACGATCCTATCAATGCAACAATGTCATCAACGATGGCTTCTGCTGCTGCGAAAGCAAACACTGTATTATCTGTTATAGATTCTATAGTTACTATGATAAACAGTGTTACTATAATGAATGTAAACGGGGCTGGAATGGCATTCTTCCCAACGCCAAAAAGTATAACAAAAGTTGATATAAGTATAGCAAATAGTAACAAATCAACTACAAATAATATACCAGACTCTGTTGATTATATGATTTCTAAAGTTGAAAATCAGATAAGAGAATCAAACGGAAAGCTAAAACAAGCAAAGATTTTGTCGATGGGTGCTGCTGGTGCATCTTCTGCATCATCTGGTAATTTTGATGCTGGATCATTTGGAAGCCTACCTAAATTTGATCCATCTATAATAAGAAACTCTGTTACTATGCTGATGCAGACACTTGTTGATGCTGATGCTGTTCCAAGATATGAAAAACTTTCAGTTTCAAACATAAGGTTCCTTGTGTTTCTTGTTACTGGATTTGAACCAGCTGGAAAAAGAACATTTGGAATACCAGGATTTCCATAAAATAAAAGCTACATTAATTTGTAGCTTTATTTATAAGTGCATAGTATAAATTATATGTGTATGAATTTGTGTTGATCTTTTCATATGAAGAGTCATCCTTAAGCCATATAATCCTTCTTCCTATAACCTTGAATCCGATAGACTCAAGAGCTAATTGATACAAACTTAACTGTAACTGATATACATTGAAGCTGCAATTAAGAAGTTCATTAAAAGGATAAAGCATTCGTTCACCCCTGAAGTTTTTATACAGATCCTTATTTGTTTTATAATCGAAGATTATGAATCCGCTTTTATCTGGTGTTTTATTATCTAATTCAGCATCATAATAAAACAGAAGATCAAATGTTCCAGAATATCCCAAATCTTCTCTGCAAACCTGATTCTCTGAAGCTATAGGAACAAAACATTGTGGTAGATCATTCCAGAATTTAACAACAGCATCTTCCTTTTCATTTATACTATTGAATTCATCACCATTCAACCTGTCTTTGAAGTTTGAAAGAATCTTGTCATCCTTGTATGTCATAAAATAGAAACAGCTTTCACCGAATTCATGAACATTTGTTCCGTTATCACATGCAGTATCCTTTATAACAGTCCATTGTTCAAGTATCTGTTGCTGTGTCATTTGATAGTATTTTGAAGTAGGATCGTTGTAATACTTCTCATACATTTCTTGAGATTTTGCAGCAGAATCAAATTTTGGTGTAAACAGATGAGTTATATTGCTTACACTCTCAAGTTGTTTTCCATTGTAATAATATCTATGACCATCATTAACAAAAACGAGACCCTGATAGCTTCTCTTTATTAGGTCTCGCATTTGTTGATATTTGTCAAGATTACTTATGTTTTTCCACTTTCCTCTTTTTAGTATCATTATTCTTATTAAATTCCTTAATCTTTACGCAATATTGTTCTGGTGCTTTTATAAATCCTCCAGCAACCAACTCTGTCTGTTTAGGATTCTTGTTCGGCTTCAGCTTCTTCTTTAAGAATATTTTCTTCAGCCAACTTTTTATTTTCTTTATCATTGATAAGATTGTTTATTTTCGGTATTATTCTCGGAACACACTCGATCAATTTTGTCTTTCTAAGAGATGGGAAGAAAACAACCTCATCAAACAAAGAATAATAATCATTTACCTTAGGTGTGTCAAAATCATCAAGAATAACATAGCTTTCTATAACAGAATTGGTAATTACATTTATGGAATTCTTTATAGCAACAATTGTATCACAATTCAGATTACTATTAATGTAGATCATACCTATGTATCGTTTTGATTTTGCACCAGACACAATAAGTCTTTCAAGCTCTGTATTTATAAGATATTTGTGTGTTGGTTTATCTGGATTCAGACCAGATTCTTTAAGTATTGTATCTACATCTATTATATAAAATGAACTGAGATTACTGAAAAGATTCTTAAGCTTTCTTAAAGGTTCTATTGTTGCGTAAAATTTCATTATTAAATTACCGTGAAAATTTTGTTGTTCTCACGGTTATTTATTTTTATTTTTATGATGATCAATTTTCATCAACAGTAATAGAATCTGAATATGCTTGTTTTAATGCTGTTTTTAATTCAGATATTATAAGTTTTGTGTCTATATCTTTGACTATACAATCTATAAACTTATCAAATCCATCTTCAAATTCAGATGACGCTATATTAGCAATATACTTTGATGGAAGCTTCATGTTTAAAGATAACTCAACAGGGGTGTCATGTTTCTTACACGAGTCAACAAGAATTCTAACTGGATCAAACGAATTGACCGTTTCATAGCCTTTATTTTCTTTTTGTTCAAATACAGTATTTTGTTGAATTGCCTGTTTTGTTGAAGTCTCTTCTTGGTTATTTATTTCAACAGAACGATTGTTATCTATAGACTTTTGAATAATAGGATCAGATTTAACAGCAAAATCAGAAACAGATGGAAGTTCAATTAACCTCTGTTCTTTTCTTGGAGGAACAAGTTTCTCTGTACCAATATCAGAATTTTCTATATTTGTCGTATCACCGTGCGCTTGTAAAATGTCATGAAGAGAAGGTATATCTATATCTTCACCCTTCATTGATTCATCAATATATTTTTTTGGTTGTATTGTTTCAAACGTCCAAGGATTAGATGGAGATTCGATCTCTACCATAAATTTATTCTTAAGATCAAGCTTTGAATTAGTCATCTTAGAAATATATCTAAGGTTACATGATTCACCATCATCAAAATTATAAAAAGTTTCACCTTCAAACTCTTCTATACTTTCAAGAGTAACGATGTCGCCTTTCATCTCTCCATCAATCCATTGAAAATATCTTCTCTGTTTTTTCATTTTATTGCGATATTCTTAACTTTTACTTCCGTTATCTTTATCTGGTATGATGAATTTACCATACTGTTTTTCATATTCATATTTCCATTCACATTCAACGTATCTTTCATCTTTGAACCAGTTAAGGTAGTCAATCCTAAAATTCTCCAGAGCTTCTTGAAAATGCGCCTTATAATTTCCATGTGAAATATGATTTAATCTTTGCTCACCAATGGTAAAACAGTGTTCTGTACCTTTTATTCTCCACACAACTGAAGCCATAGTATCATATTGATGTGCTTGGGCAACTATATATTCAATTGTTATTGGCCCTCTCCACCCTTTTGGTGAAACCTCAACAGTGTGTAATTCACCATTAGCCAAATTGAAATCAAAAGAAAATGGCATGTATTATCAAGTTTTTAAAGGAAGCTGATATTATTCAGCTTCCTTTTTATTTTTAACTACATATTCAATAACATCCAAAATTTTTGTCTCTTTAGCTTCCACACTGGTATAGTCAATCGTAGTTCCACCCATAACTTCATCTATTCCTTTGATTGCACCATTTAATGTTGCTGCTTGCACAAGACATACAAAATTTGAACGCTTTTCTTTTTCTGTTTTTTCATCAATTGTTATAAATTGAAGCTTTGCTTGATAAAATCTATCAGCATTTATATCATCTGAAAACCAAATCTCCTTATATTTAGCTTTCTTTATATCCTTTACTTCATATTCACCATTAATATATGCAGACATTTCTTCAATTATTCTAGCTTCAGCCTCTGTAAAAGATAAAGCTTCAACTGTATATAGTTCAGTCACCTTTTTCTGCATGCCATCTTCCATGACTTTTTCATACTGAACTTTACACTCAAACCATTCTGATGTTTTTGATCTCATTATTTATTATTTTAAATTATTAAACTTGAACTTTGTTCTTTATTATCAGAAGAATCATTTGATTCACCAAGAATTCTTGAAGCATTGCCTTTATCCATATATTCTTGAGGAATCTTTCCGCATTTAGTACAAACATAAACTGGAATGTCGACTATCTCATCTCTTCCAGTCATTGTTACAATTTTTGATACCTTCTTCAAGATTGCTGCTGGTGCGAATGTTTTACATCCGCACTCACATACAATGTTTGGAGAATCAATCACTGCACCATAATTAATAGTTTGATTTCCTACATTTTCCATTATTCATCTATTTCTTTTTCTGTTGAAACGTTCTTTGGCATTTGATCACCAATCACTATACGATACTTACCATCTTCTGTCCAGTCAATACGATGCACGTATGCCATAAACATATCACCTACAATATACTCACCTCTATCAAAACTACTCTCCATATCTGGTGACATTGTGCTTCTATGCATCAAGCTAGCGAAAGGATAATCGCCGTGTACATCACGAATAGCGCAGAATAATCCATTCTTAGATTTACCAGTAACACGAACATTAACTCTCAATCCAGGAGTAAGTTCATTCTCAACACGAGAAGGAAGCGTAAGTTCAAGATACTTTTTATGAGAAACAACGAAATTATTCGTCTGATTAGAGAAGTTAACGACGCAAACATTTACAGTCTTACCAACAAGTGCCTCAAAATCTGTAATAGGACCGCTTGCAGCAAGTGAACCAGGAAGGAAGCACTTGATTCCATTAATATCAACTGTATATCCACCATTATTTACAGAGAGTATTGTAGCAGCATATCCATAACTAGGATTTCCGCTCTTAACTTGTTCCATAAAATCATATTCGATATTTGCTCGAACACCCTCCCAAATAGAAACACGGTTTTCAACAACCTTTGCTGTTCTTGCACGTTGAAGTATAATCTCCTTAGACTCTGGATCCTTCAATGCCAACATAAAGTTCTTTACATTACCACAACCAATAGAGTCAATGAATTGATGTTCTTTGTTCATATCAACAACAGCAGACATTCCTCCAAATGTATCAAGAATAACCTCGTGATCTGATACCTGTGTGATAGATTTTACATTATAAATAGATCCTGTAATTTGATCCTTTGGTGTATAAACCTGTCCACTGAAATAAGCCTCCATTCTATCGTAAAGTTCCTGTGCATAATGCTCATGGCAATATACAACGTCTCCATTATTTGTTTTTACACCACGATTAGGAACTAGATTTTTTCCATTATAACCGTTTTCATACAGAGACCAATCAAAATTAGGATCTTGCTGTATATCAGTATACTTTGTATGTATCATTTATATAATATTTTAAAATAAAACAATAATCAATTATTCATTCATTGCAGCAATAACAATCTTTGTTGTCGAATTTACTGCATCGAAAAGAACACGATCAACACTACCATCTATTGTGTTTTTTCCAATAATAATCTTAAAATTCTCATCAGATTTATCAAGCATCTTCAGGAAACGATCTCTTGTCACTGGAATATTAATAGGATAAAGAGGTTCGGTATCAAGTTCTCCAATCTTATATACGAAGTTAGATTTCTTATCAGATCCAACACCTCTATCTTTAACATAAAGAATCTTATCTTCATTATAGAAAACAAGAGCATCTTTTCTTACATCAATCTTAACAATATCAGAAGTTTTGATGATTGAATTAATAGTTGATGAACTAATTTCAATAGATACCGCATCTGTTACATTAAATACAACACTCTTAAATGTATCATCAGAAAGATAAGTTAATTCTGAAATACGGAATCCATCCATTCTCATCTTTAGAATTTCTGAATTAAATGAAATTGATGTAGTTACAAAATCAACAGACTTATCATTTGTATTCTGGAAAGGCTCATAATCAATTTCAATATTGAAATTAGACTCACCTTTCTCATTTACATCAGATCCAAGTCTTTCAACAATTTGAATAAATTTCTTGAGCTGAATAAGAATACCAACTTTAATTCTAGATCCATTTCTTTCGTCTTCGCCGTTATCAGATACAATTGACACATTTGCATCATCAAAAGAAATAGAAGAGAACCTAATAGATGATTTGTCTTCTGTAAATGTTTTTGCTACGAATGCACGTAGATTTGTGTCGATTTCAAGAAGAAGCGATTCTCTAATTCGGAGATAACTCTTCAAATAATTAATAAATGGATCGGCACTTCCATTTAAATTTAGTTTTAACGTCATTTAAAAAATTTTAAAAAGTGAAACATATTGTTACCTGTTGCAAATATACAACTTATATTTCATATCAAAAAATATTTTTGTTTGTGATAAAGTTGTTTTTTATGCTTTCTTATATTATTATACGCATATTTTTCAAAAACGATTAAAAAATAAAGCTGGATATTTTTACCCAGCTTTATTTTATATTTGTTTTACCTCTCAATGTTATATTTATAGGTCCAACTATAGAATTCAAATCATCTTCATAATATACATCATTCATTGATGTAAATCCTCCTCTGAATAGAGGTTGTATATCATTTATGTCAAGCATGTTACCTAACCTATCAGTTACACTTCTTTGAAGAACTATATCACCATATTGGTCTATACCATATTTACCTTTTCCAAAATAATTCTGATTGTTTTTGTCAGCATCAAAAAATACAGATACAGAATCAACACCATCAACAGACTCAACTATACGTATTATATCAGATACTGGTATTCTGTCACGTCTCACATTTGATATAAGATAATCAGAAACACTAGATATAATTGAACTTTTTACTGAGTTAAAATCATAATTACCCCACATCTGTATAAATATATTCATTGCAAACTTCACATAAACTGGATCTATAATTTGATTATCAACTGTTATTATTTTTTGCCCAGAATTATCTATTAATCCTATAATATTTGATTTTTCATCTTCCGTTAATTTGAATCTATCTTCTGAACATGTAAAATAGTTTTCTCCTACACCAAGTCTCTTTGTTATATCTGGAATAAGATACAAATATATAACGTTATCATCAAGTTTAGATTCATCATATTTTATTCTAAGAGCATCAATCTCAAGTTTCAAATTATTTAATTCATTAAGTATATCTTGAGATTCTTTTGATGATATTCCAGTAATCGAAACCTGATCATGATAAAGTTGCTTCTTAGTGTTATATTCTGCTTTCTTTGTTGTGTATTCTTCTTCTATTGTTATATCTTCCTTTGTGTTAAATCCTGAAAACACATCTACTATAGAAAAAAGATTCAATTTTGACAAGAATGTTTTATAATTTTCAACATTTGCAAAAACAAAATTTCTTGATGCGTGAGGAGCAAGCTGTCTTGTCATCTCTATACTTTCACCATCAGACCCAAATAAAACATCAGAAGAAGATGATAATGTATATATACTATTAAGATCAACATAATCATTATTAATATCATACCCACCATCGGCAAAACTCCAATAGTTCTCATCACCAACCTGCTCAACATTTCCATTATATCCATTACAAACGATATATTCACATAATATCGTTGAACCAAGAACAGGGATCTTTCCGTTATTTCCTGTACCAAAGAAAACATCTATTCCACCATTCATACTTGTTCTTACAATACAAGCCTCTTGCTCATATCCCATATCAAGTATTGATTTTACTGTTTCCCATCTCTTCCCATTAACATATATGTTTAGGAAGAAATCGTCTATAATAGAATCTCTTTTGTTCGCAAAATTAAATGATTGTAAAGCTTCTCCTGTTCCAGTACCTTGCTGATATTTAAGCTCACCCTGTATTATAGGAATCTCAACCTTTGAGTCATAAGCACCAACAGTTATCTGCATAGTATTTTGTGGAAGAATAGCAAGATATGTTAATCCGTTTGATCCGTTTATTATCTTTGTATAATTCTTAATGTATATTGTCTGCCCCTCGTATTCTGATGACATATTATAAGTCATATACAAAGATCCTCTTGCTGCAACACCAAGAGATGGAGAATGTCCAGTTAACTCTGCCAAACCTCTTATTGATCTTGCCTGATACGCAGTTTTGATGTTCATCTCAGTTATTGAATTCTCGACATAGAATAATATCATTCTTCCGAGATTTACAGTAACATTAACGATCTGAGCAAAAGGTGAGGCTGATGTGAACTCCCTATCATTTGCAGCATAAACAGTTTTAAGGTAATTGACAGCATCTTCATACATTTGTGTCAATCCTATTCTGTTCGTCTTGAATATTTTAAAATCTAACTTTGCCATTTATTGTGTATTTATTAAGCTATTTTAGTCTATTGTAAAACCATTATTAAGTTTAACACTCATTACATCTGGATCATCATTCATTATTGGTTTAAGTGTCAAAGTCTTTAAAGAATTAACGATTGCTGTAGCTAATTTTTCATAATCAATCTGTGTTGACTGAGTATTAACTTGCTGGTTAACAGTTGTATTATTAGGTATTCCAGGAATTTGTGGTGTTTGCTGGTATTGTGGTGCTGGTGTTGTATATTCAGGAACCTTATATGTTTGAGCATTCTTAATAAGGTTATTAAGAGATTCAATTGCATTCTTGCCACCATTAACATCCTCAACTACAGCCTTTATTCTCTTCTCGAATTCATCCAGTGCTTTATTTCTCTTATCATCATCCTTAATAAGAATAGTATCAAGATCTTTGAAAGATTTTTTCAAATTTTCAATACTCTTTGTGAAAGCATCAACAGTAGGCTTACTCTTTGGTATTTTATTATCCACGACATCAGTCATGAATGAAACTATAGACTTACTGTTAGATAATATTCTTTCACTACTAAGATTTGATATTCCCCCAGCAACATTCAATATAGACTTTATTACAGCAACTTTTCCATTTACTATTTCTGTATCTATAGACAATAGTGATGTTACAAGTTGACTGTTAAAATATACTATTGCATCTGTATTGGATCTTATAAAATCTGCATTTATCTTTTTACCAGACATTTCAGTAGCAGACTTAACCATGTCATTAAGAGGCTTCAATAATTTCTCCAATGACATACCACCAACAAATTTTATATTCTTCCATTGATCTGAATTCTTATACACAGCTGTTACAAAAGATGTAATAAGTTCAGCAATAACGTTACCAGTTCGCTTTACATCAACTTCTGGACCAATCTTTATCTTACCATCATTATCTATAAATATCTTTCTAAGAGTTCCATTTGCTCCTGGCATAAGGCTTGAAATCATATCTACAAATTTACATATAGGTTCAACTATAACACCAAGAACACCAGCAACCTCTCTAACAGAGTCTGCTCTTTTGTTTGTTTTACCGAACAATCCTTCAAAGAATGTTCTATCACCATATATAAGCTCAGCCCAATTTTCCGTATTTTCTTTCTTATAAAGTTCAGAAACAAATGATGAGATAGCACCAGCAATAACAACAGCAACATCGTTTATATTTACTGGCTTTCCTATCTTAACTTCACCTTTTTCATCTATAGTTACAGTTGAAATAGTATTTGGATCATCTCCAGTTGTAAAACCAGTAAGCATCTCTACAAATTTAGATATTGGTTCAGTTATTGTTGATAAAACTTCAAATATTGCTCTTGCATTATACATATTTCTAACTTCCTCAAAACTATATTGACTATTTTCAACGAAAGCCTTTACAGTTTGAGCTATAACCGTAGCAAGATTCTTTATATCAACTGGTTCACCATATCTTACTTCTCCAGTTTCTTTATCTATAGATAATATTTGCCTAATCATTCCAGCGTCATCAACGATTCCTGTAATCTGTGCTATTTTAGATATAGATTCAGCAACTGTAAGAATGCTAGTAACGAGATCAGCAAGAAGTGAATATTTAGCCATCATCTTTACAATGGTTAAAAATCCCATATCGACACTGAAATTATCTGAATTTATATTCTTAAGTATTGCTGGAACACCAACACTTAAAGTTTGTGCTATCTTATCAGCTCCTCCAGCTTTTTCTATAGCTTTTGATATATTAACTATGCTATGAATAACTCCTATAACAAGAATAGAGAATCCAGCAACAGCAAGCATTCCTGGAGTACCCAACGCAATAGGTATAACAAGTAAAGCCATAGCACCAGCAAGAACACCGAATGTACCCATAATCATGGACATACCAAGCACATCCTTTTCTAGATCCATAAATGATATTCCAGCTTCTGTTATTGTATTATGTAAATTTATAAGCAGATGTGATATTCCTATTACACCAACCATTAGAAGTTCAACTGGAACAAGAGCAAGAGACCCCAATAAAACTGGTGTTATAATTAATCCGAATGCAGCAGCAAGTAATCCAAATGTTCCTACTATAGAAGAGACACCTAAAATATCAAGTTCAAGATCTAACCAGTTTATTCCAGCATCTTCCTTTATGTTATGTAAATTTATAAGCAAACGTGTGACTCCTATAGCACCAACTATAAGAAGTTCTACAGGTATAAGAGCAACAGCACCAAGCAATATTTCTGGAAGAATAAAATTAGCAGCAGCAGCTAAAAGACCAAATGCTGTAATTATAGACATGGACAACCCTATAGCAGCTAAGATGTCAACTTCATACCCTTTTGTTATATCTGAAAGTTGTCTAGCAGCCCATACTAATGCCATAGCACCTAATGTTAAACCTTCAAGTGCTGCTAATGCTATCATTGCCTGTGTTGAAGATGAAAGTACTTTTGTTGCAACCCATCCGATTCCAACTAACGCTAACATCGTTCCTACAACATGTCCAAAACCAATCAATATCGATTCATAATGTTCTGTGGCGTAATCACCGAGATATTTAGCACCAACAATAAGTATCATTGATGCGATCGTGAGAGCAAAAATACCAGCATATGATTTTATTATTTCTGGAGATGTAGCAACCTTACCTGTTTTACCTACAATCAAGAATACAACAGATAACGTTATCAATGCAGCACCAAGAACACCAAGTCCATACAGAAGAGATTTCCATCCACCCATCGCTTCTATCGCCATACCCAATCCAAAACATACAGCGACAAGCAATACTGAAGCTAATGTAAGTGCCATTATGCTCTTTAATGCGGCAAATGCACCAACGCCCTTTATTAATTTTCCAGCAAGTCCAGTTAGTAGAATTATAGCCGTAGTTGTTAAAAGTACAGCACCAAGAACAAGAAGTCCACCTATAATTAAATCTTTTGTTGGACCAGCCATGAGAAGAATACCCAAACCCATACAAAGACCAACGAGTAGCGCAGCTTTAGTAACAACTTTTATAAGAGGATCTATAGCCTTTGTTATGTTATTAAGTTTCTTTATTCTGTCATTAACATTTGACATTTTAGAAACAGTTGTAAGTATAGCATCTATTGCCTTTATAGTATCATTCGCCAACTTTAATCCTAACGTAGCAATAGGAGCCTTTACAACAAGTCCAGTTCCTTTTCCAACAGAATCATTAAGTATATCAAACGATTCAACTATTATTTTAACATTAGCTACAGCATCTTTATTATTCTTAGCACATTCTGATAACTTATTGACACTTTTAATTATAGAATCAAGAACCTTTGTAAATCTTTTAATCTGAGATCGCGAAAGTTTAGCAATATTCAAAACACTTGGTGATAAAGTATTAAGAACACTTATTATATCACCAATGTTAGCTTTTGATATATTTGGTTTTGCTACATCAGCAGCTGGATTAACATCAGCATTAGTAGTAACATTACCTTTAGAAAGTTTAGCAATTGCAGCTTCACCAGAACCATTTTGTGGAGCCATAGATTTTGCTATTTCTTTAACTGTAATGTTAATACTTGATAATATGTCGATAGTATTTTGCACTATTTTAATCTAAACATTTTACTATTTATCTGAAAAATCACAATATCATGATTTTTAATCTCACTGAGATTAAATTATATATAAAAAAGAAAATGAACCACGTGATGTGATTCATTTTCATTGAATTAAAATATAATTGTAACTAGTTTAAAGTCTGTCTATTACAACATTACTTCATCCCAATAGTCGCAACGTAATGTATATCCAGTAACCTTATAAAGTGTATTCTTGTTTGTATAATCCAATGTAGGAACAGGAAGATTCGTAATTGGGAATACATTATAAAGGGTCCACTGCCAGAAAGGTTGATTAGCCTTATCATGCATAGTTACAGTAGTAGTAGGAGCTACATAATTTACCTTTAAACCTTGTCTACCAGTAAGAGGATCCCAGATAAGATCATTCCATCTTCTGAGAATCTTCAAAGTATACATATCAGGAGATCCAGCCGCAGATCCACGCACGTTAATTTCAAAATCGATCGTTACATCAATATGCGTATCTTCCGTACCAGAGTTAGCAAAGCTTCGATCAGCGAACTTATAGTGCTGGAGCATTGCTCCTGGAACCTTGTTTGTATTCAATCCATCAACCACCTGAACGCCTTCAAGTAACAGGTTTTTATCATCGTCTGAAACACCGCCTGTACCAGTCAAGCCCTTTGGAAGCTGGATTTCAACAGTAAACAAGTTAAGATAAACAGGCTCGTACATCTCCATAGAAACACGAGATG
>ODAI012365729.1_pt1 | contig 42772 bp, 38 predicted proteins | sample 1539321 | NCBI WGS metagenome assembly ODAI01 (sample SAMN02144231, study PRJEB22623) | gut metagenome | biome: sheep rumen | host: Ovis aries | place: New Zealand
ACCGTCATATACGGCGACACGTACAGCGTGTAGTTTTCGTCGTCGTGCATGTCCACACCCTGCAATACGCCGTTGATGTAGATGGTGGTCATCGGTCCATGGCTCTTTATGACCCGGTTGCCCGTGTAATCGTAGGTGTACACTTTTAAGGGTATACAATACTTATACACAAACTTCCTGAATCCTTTTTAACATTGCATCCCCTCTCAAACTGTTCAACATTTTTACTATCTAATCTATAAATAATTATTGAATCATTTTCTATCTTATATAAATCACAAGGGAACATATAATCGTTCTTATTTTTCAATGTTTTATATCTTACCTTAATATAATGATTATTATCATTTATGTAGGTATCGACAATTACACCAGTAAACTCCATTTCTATTTGTAATTGCTTCTGTCTTTCAACTATATATTTGTAGTCTCTTGAGATCCCATTTCCAAACGAGATAACGAATTTAAGCAAGTATAACCCTACCAATACTACTATTAGTAAAAGAAATATCTTCTTAGTCATTTTCAATAAATTGTAAATATATTTTATAAGACTAAAATTCTGTATATACGTGACAGATATAGACAATGAATTGTCATTTTACACGATTGAGACTTTTTAAATCTTCGATTGCAGTCTGTTTCTCTTTTTCAAAGAAAAAATGTAAATAAAGATTTGTTAGTAAAAAATATAAGAAAAGAACAAAGGAAGATAATGGTAATGCAGGGTAAAAGCGGTGCATATACAACATTAGTTCCCTTCTTTACACAGAAAGGTTTGGTTTTTAGTGTGTTGCAATAATACTTGTATAATTACTGCAATCAAAAACAATCTCAACATTAAGAGGGTTCTCTTTTGCTTTTTACTCTTCTCTTTATATTGGCTTACCTTGTAACAGCAGTTGTTTGTAAAAACAACATCAGTTTTTTCAACTTGTCCATGGCAAGTCTTTAGGTTCACTACTCTATTTACGATAACAGAGAAACTGACAAAAAACAAGACGCTCTCACCGCCTTTTGCAGTCTGGTGCCACCTTTTCATAGCTAAAAACAAAGATATAAAATGTTATTTCGCAAACAATACACTTTTAAACAATAGTTATCAACATTTTTTATCCGCTATTCCACCACTACCACAATATAGGTATATTAAAATGACATATAAAAGCGATTGAATGAGGTGAATTAGCAAACTAATTTTGCATTGTCGAAAGTAAAGATTGAAAAAAGGAGGTTTATATGACACAAGTAGTTACTAAACTAAACGCTAAGGAGGCTATAAACGGCAACCACATCGCAGTTTTAGATTTCTGGGCAACATGGTGTGCTCCTTGCCGCCAACTATTGCCTGTTATTAACGATTTGGCTACAGAATTTGAGGGGAGGGTTTTTGTAGGCAAAGTGGATGCCGGAACTGAGGAGGACTTGGTTGAAGAATTTAATGTTCAATCCGTTCCTACTGTCATCTTCTTTAAAGGTGGTGTTGAAGTGGAGCGCTTAAACGGTGCAAAACCTAAAAACATCTATAAAGAAAAAATTGAAAGCCTTCTAGGGTGACACTTAAAGAACTGAGGATATGAAGATAAAGAGAGAGATTGAGAATGGACTGATAAAAAACTGAGGTTGAAATTGTTGGCTAATTGTTCTGGAAGTATCTAATACTTCATATAACCTCCAACTACTCGAAAGAGTGACTCCGCACCTGCTCCCCATAATAAGGTGTGGAGTTTTTTAGGAGGTGGACCACTAGGGCACATATTATCGACCAATGTCGATAACACAACATTTATCTGTTTTTTGATGGGATTGGATACTACACCCAATCCTTTTATGGTTTGGACTCAAACAATTCTTACGGTGGCCCAAATCGGTTACACCAGCATCGATCAGTAGTAGCAAGACGATGTCGCGTCCTTGACCGGGACCATAGCTGCAACACTCTGAGAACGAACCGCCCACACATTTTTTCCGTTTATGGCCAATATATCCCGAGCTTCCACTCTCAACTGCGAAACATTTGGCAAATTCGTATAGCTCTTTGCTAAACTGGTAAGCCGGCAGTGGTTTTATGGATTTAAGGGTGGAAACCAACGAATTGACACTTTCTGTTTTACTGACGGCATCCCTTATATAAACAGAAGTCGAATTCTGACGAGCTAACACCTCTTTTTCGGCATACTTTTTCGGATATAGTCTGGCCAGGTTCACATACATAATCACCTTCTTCTCTTCGGCTGTAAGGTACGACACATTGGCAGCGGTATTGGCAGACTTCATTTCCGCATCAGTCCACACTTTTTCTTCCTCGGCACTGCCTGAACCAGACTGTCCAAAGCCGCACGCTGGCTCAATCTTCTCGTATCCGACAGTGGTATCAACAACCGGCTTGGAAGAATCGGACCGTTTGGTAGTGGTAGTCGTATAGACCTTACCGTCGGCCGTATACTTCTTTACAACGGTAACCGTGGTGGTAACACCGTTCTTTGTGGAATTCTGGGTCGACGTTGTCGTCCTTATATAATCTTCACCATGCGCCGCCAAAGCTATAACCAGCAATGTGGCAGCCGTTAAAAGTCTGTTTCTCATAACTAACCCTTTTAAAACAATTTCAGGCTTGCGCAATATACAACAAAAAACTCGACAAACCAGTTGCATCAGTCCCTATTTCGCCTCCACCACCTTTTCTTGCCGCTATCTTTCTCTTTTTCAGTCTTTTCGGCTTTCTCTTGCTCCTTCTTGGCCTTTTTTAGAGCGCGTTCCTCCCTCCGCTGGCGGCGGCGCAGTTCGCGCTTGCTGACAATAGTGTCGCCATTGGCGTCAATCTTTTCCTTTTTGCCGAATAGGCGTTTAAAGAATCCGCCGCTGCTCTCCTTCTCTTCATCGGGTTTTTCTTCAACTTTAACACACTTGTATTGCTTTGTGATTTCTTTTTTCGGACCATCGAAACGGCACCTGTATTTTTTCAGCCGGCTGTCGTTCAAGGTCTTTTCCATAAAGCGGCCGAAAATTGGAAGTGCCGCTCTGCCACCCTGGCCTTCCGTACCATTACGGAAGTGAATGCAGCGGTATTCACCACCCACCCATACACCAGCAACCAGTTTAGGCGTAACGCCCACGTACCAGGCATCGGAATAGTTGGAAGTTGAACCGGTTTTCCCGCCAAAATCTGTTCCATGGAAGATATTGAAACTGCGCAAACCCTGCGAGGTTCCACGCTCGTCGGCCAACCCCTCACGCAACATTTCACGCATAAGAAAAGCTGTTTCGTAGTCAAGCACCGTTTCAGTAGTCACATCTTTCATATACAGTGTCTTACCACGACGATCTTCTATACGTGTCACAAACACAGGTTCATGTCTGCGTCCCTCGTCAATCACCACCGTATAGGCGTTCACCAACTCGAGCAGCGATACATCTTCTGAGCCAAGACACACGGACGGATTGGCTTCGACAGGCGATTCAATACCCATCTTATGCGCTAGCGATACAATATTCGTAGCCCCCATCTCACGTGTCAGCTGGGCGGCAACGGTATTGACCGAACGTGCAAAAGCGGTTTTGAGCGACATATTCTCGTTCGTATAAACGCCATTGGCATTACGTGGCTGCCATGTGGTCCACTTGCCGTCAACAAGGTCACGGTAGGTCCAACTGATTGACGAGTCGACACGCACATCGCACGGACAAGCTCCACGGCGTATGGCTTCGGCATAGACAAACAATTTAAACGTGGAACCCGGTTGACGCTTGGCTACAACTTTGTCGTACTGCCAATAGTTATAGTCGACATCGCCAACCCACGCCTTCACATAACCCGTCTGCGGCTCCATGGCCAAGAAACCACAATGGAGGAACTTTAAGGTATACATGAGCGAGTCAATGCTGCTCATAAGTGTGTCCTTCGTCCCGTAGTTGTAATCGAAAATCTTCAATTTATGCGGTTTGCGCATACAGCGCATAATGGAGTCCTTGTTGCCGTCGTATTTGATAGACAACATTTTGTAGACATCGGTTTGGACAATCCGTTCGCCGATAAACGTCTTCAGTTCTTTGTTGTTCCGGTCGCGCCACGGATTGTCGGTGCCCCAGTCCTGATTGAACTTATTCTGTAACTCGCTCATCTGCCTTTTAACGGCAGCCTCGGCATAGTCCTGCATCCGCGAATCAATTGTTGTATATATCTTTAAACCGTCTTGATACAGGTTCACACCATTTTCGTCGCACCAGTCTTGTAGTTCGCCCGCTATAAAGTCGCGGAAATGCAACGCCCTTCCGTTCAAATTCGACTCGGGTCGGAAATTCAGCGCTAACGGAATGTTGCACAACGAATCACAAACCGCCTTTGTGAAAACACCGTGTTCCTGCATTGTACGGAGGATGACGTTACGGCGGTTAAGGTTATTCTCTGGATTCTTCTTCGGGTTGTAATAGGTATTGGCCTTCAGAATACCCACCAGACTAGCCGACTGCTCGTAGGTCAACTTAGCCGGTGTAGTGTTGAAATAAGTTTTTGCAGCGGCCTTAATGCCGTAGGCGTTACTACCAAAATAGACAGTATTGAGGTACATCTGCAAAATCTGCTCTTTCGAATAGCGGTCTTCAATACGGCGGGCGCCCAGCATTTCCTTCACCTTGATGATTAATGTTCTAAGTCCGGGCTTTTTGCACATCTTACCGTCCATATAGTCGGTTCTAACCTTAAAGAGGTTCTTCACCAATTGCTGGGTGATGGTGCTGGCGCCTCGGGCATTGCCCGACAAAGCATCTTTAAAGGCTCCTGCCATACCCATATAATCGACACCATGGTGGTCGTAGAAACGCTCGTCTTCTGTATGGATTAATGTTTCGATAAGAATCGGAGATATGTCTTTAAATTCGACAGAACTACGGTTTTCGGTAAAAAATTTGCCAATCATAACCCCATCGGCACTATATATTTCCGACGCTTCCACCTGTACAGGCTTGTCGAGCAACTCACTCTTTGGCGAATCGCCAAACCACCCGAACCAGTTCCCATCTACAGCCTTAATAAACACAACCGTCAGAACAACGAAAAGAACGATTGGCGTCAGCACAACCGCAAGTTTTATTTTCCAACTGCATTTGAAAAACGACATGAAGATTCGCCCTATCTTTTTCAGCCCCTTTAAAAGCCACTGTCCTAACGGACGCAGTTTTGGCGTAACCGTTTTAAGCAAGATGGAAAACTTTGCCAAACAACTGTATATAAATGCTTTAAATTTTAGTAAGTAAGTTTTAATCTTGTCTGTCATGGTATTTTTGCTATCATCGAATCATACGATACCTCATGTTATACAAAAATAGTACCGAAATGTAGGGGGGACTAGGTAATTGGTGTATGAAGTTTGTATATAATCAGCCAGAGGGTCAATTGTTATTCACCAACAATTTGCATACATTTGTATTCAAGTACTGACTACAGATATATTAGTTATTTTTTCTTAATCTCTCACCTTTCAGTTCAAAACGGATAGCCGTATGAACCAACCGGTCTAAAATCGCATCAGCAGCGGTGGTGTTGCCCTGTAACACGTCATACCAGTTGGAGACGGGCAGCTGACTTATGATTACCGTGACGGTCCTCTAGCGACTAATTTTTCAACCATATCTGATTGAATATAATCATCTGAGTCTACAAAAAGAAGGTATTCTCCCTTAGCCATATTTATGGCGTTATTACGTGACTTGCCATTGCCAAGATTAACTATATTTCTAGAGAAAATGATCCTATGGTCTTTTTCTGCGTATAATTTAATAATTGTATCCACTCCATCTTGAGAGCAGTCATCAATAACAATTATTTCCAAATTTTCTACGACTGGGAGCAAACACTATCTAAACATCTTGCTATATATTTGGCAGTGTTATAAACAGGTATGATTATGGAAACTAAAACACTATTCATAATTATTCTGATTCATTAATCCATATTTTTTTCCACTAAATGCTGTGCGTATTTCAGAGTCTAAAGTAACTTCATCATAATTGGTATTCCAAAACTCTTCAAATGGAACATTTTTATAGGTAAGTAGATAATCAGAGCGCAAACGCCCTACAAAATAATTCGTAAAGAAATCCTTTTGTATATCCATGTTTAAATCCTCATAAACAGCATTTTCAAACATTTGCATTCCAATATCAACCTTAAGAGAGGACGAGTTTGCTACATATTCAGCCATGCCCTCCATCTTCCAATTTTCACCTTTGATTCTTTTTAATAAAAAATCCGAGAAACCATATTTTTCAAACGCGTAGGCGTGAAACAATTCGTGAGCCAAAACTTCAGACAAATTGCGACTCAAAAAGATCTCTGAACGGTCTATAGGTTCAGTTGTATGTTGTTTTTCAACAGAGATGACAGGAGCAACTACAATAGTTTTTAAGAAAGGGGAAAACTTTGCCAACGCTTTACTATCTAGGAAAAAAGACCTCAATTTATGATCTTTTTCGGTAGCATTGAAAATTATATTAATACCACAAGACACCTTAAATCCTTTTTGTTCTAAGTAGTCTACACCTTTTTCTACAATTTTCAAGGTAGAATCCTGATTGAAAGTGTATTCATTGTCAACGTACAAAGCCATTCCCCCTACTTCGCCAATACGATGTGTACCAAACAGGATTAGATACGACAAAATCACGAATATAAGTTTAACAACAATAAGTGGGTAAACGCAATTCTTCAAAATGAATTTTAAATATACATTTTTAGGGTAAGGTAATACTTCACGCATAATTTGATTGAATAATATGCAAATATAGTTATAGTAATGAAATTGCAAGAAAATGTTAAACTGTATTTATATAAAAGTGTTTATTGGAAATATGGCAATAATTCAGATAATTAGTGACTGTCATTCCAAATGCAGGTTACATCTTCACTTCGTGGAGCGACGGAGATTCTAGCAATCCAAAAGCTATAGACTTAACTGAAGATATTTTAATAAAAGCGTTCTTTACCGAAGACGATTATAGTGGAATTAACCTACTAACTAACAAAGATAAGGTCCGCATAGAGAATAACGTTATACATATTTGCAGCGATTACGATAACGCCGTGCTGTTCGACACGTCTGGACGCAAAATTGCTATATGGTCTAACCAGCAGGAATTTGATGCCAACCAATTTACCAATGGCTGTTATTTTTTCATTATCACCTATGGCTCCGGAGCGACAACAAAACATATACTCATAAAAAAGTGAAGGTGCTGACAGGCAATTCCATTAATGGTTAATAAAATAATCGCGCCCTTGAAATGATGTTTCAAGGGCGCGATTGTATTCATCAGAAGAAAGTTATTCGGCCGGATTATTAATCACACCTACAAAAAGCAATTCGTGGTTTCTTGGATTATTAATCGTTACTATAAACGGACGGTTAACGTCTACAACAACATCCTTGTATTTAACCGGACCTGGAGAAATGAACTCTTTAGTTAATGAGAGAGCTGTAACAGCTGCAGCCTTGGCCCCCTCCTCATCGATTTCAAGGTGAGTTAGTTGTCTAACATCTGACAATATAGCCATTGGGTATGGGATAGTAGAGATATAATTATAGAATCTCTTAAAACAGTTTTTAAAGTGTGTATTCTCCATCACTTTTCGCATCCCCAATTTTGAGTCTACATCAAATTTCGGAAGGTAGAGTTCCACACGATATACAGAATCTTTATCAGTTTTGTATTCAATTTGGTCGAAGTTTATAGAAGAGAGCACTTCAAGTGGCGCATACCCTTCTTTTGGCAGCACCACATTCATCTCATAACCTTCTAAAAAAGGCGAAGTCACCAACTGGTAATTGACGCCTTCGACATAATTTCCTTCAAACATTTTGGTCATTTTGTCTACCGTCACCTCAGTCCCGTCCGACTTTATAAATTGGCCTTCCTTTGCAGATCCAAAAGTATTTTGCCAAGGCGACTGGAAACTGATAGCATTGGTCAACACAAGTAATAAATCAGCGCTCTTCTCAATTCCTATTTTTTTAATCATGCCGTTAGTCGACCTACTAGCCCATTTGTCCATAATGGTATAAGTAGTGTCTTCATTAAAGTCAACATTGTTGGTGGCCGCATAATAATAAGTGTTTAAATTCTGCAGGAAGTTTTTCCCGAACATATTACCCTTTTGCAGAAAAACCGCATTGGCTACACCAACGTTAACTCTTTCGGGAACCAGCGTCTTCAGCAAAGTTAACCTTTTTTGGAACAAAGTGTTCAAAGTGTCTAGCGGCATATTCTCATTACCTAACGCACTGGTCAGTTCGGCATAAACTTCATCGTCGTCAGCACCATTAGTCAGCATCGCCATCGCAAACTGGAAACTAGTTGGCGAGAAAACCAGATTCATGTTCTTGTAATCATCATCCTGTGCCAGATTGATAAATAAGTCGGTAGCGAACTGGTTAGCAGAACGCAGGGTTGCGACTTCACCACCGTTATAAGCGACTATGTTTTCAGATTTCACTTTATCAACACATTGCTCATATTTACTCTTTGCTGCATTCAACTCACTCTTCACTTCTCCTGGTGTGCTGTAAGCCCGCATCTCATGTGCCTTGGTGGTGTCGTATACACAACCGCCAAGCATTGCGTCTACTACATGCCAGTTCAACACATTCGTGTCTACACTAGCAATCGATTCGTCGAAAGTAACTTCCGAGCCCGCCAACGGGTAAAGGGAATAAGAGTTGTCGGTCTTCGTAACCTTGATGAAGACGCCGTCTTCGCCCTTCACATGGCTCACACGGTCGGTTTTTTCAATCTTCACGTCATATTCCTTACCATCGGGCTGGTTAATATGCATATACTGGGTAGCAGACAACGAGCCTGCCATAATAAGGCCAAATACTGATAGTAAATTTTTCTTCATATCACTTATTCTTTTACAAGTTTAACAGATTGTGTGTTGGTTTTGAGGATGTAGATGCCTGCTGTTGGCGGAAGTACCAAATCGGCGCTTCCTGATTCAGATGCCACCAACTGGCTGACAACAGCTCCGGTTGTACTGAAAAGGGTCACCAACGTTCCTGGCTGGAGTCCTTCAGCTCTAACATGGCTGTTGTCGTAATAAGAGATGCGCACCTCGTTATTGTTTACAACAGGCACTGCACTCACATCACTATCCGTAAAATTGTAGAAATCCACCTTACTTAGCGCGAAACTTTCGTTTACAGTTCCACTTACTATAAGGCTGTCGGCCGTGTAAGAGATTTTTGGAGCATCGGCAAGCAAATACGATTTTTTCACTCCATCTGTCATTTCGATGGTCACAAACGAACACACCGCAAACGACGGGGTCGTTGCCGCTAGCAACAATATTCCCCCAATTAAATTGGTTTTCTTCATTTTAATAAAAATTTGTAATACCCTATAATATAAACCGAATAAACAAATTCCCTTAATTAGGCTATAAAAGGCAGTTGTATTAGGTTTCGTCTGCAATTTTAGAGTAAAAAAAATAAAAATCCAAACAGATTTCCTAAATTTTAAAATCAATACTTTTTTGGGGTGTAATGGTTGCAAGCTCGATTCCCTTTACCTATATTTGTAACACAACTGGGTAATAGGGTCCAGTTTCATCTAGTTTTGTTATATTAAATATAGTATTTATGAAAAGAAACTTTTTATTTTGGAGTTTGCTCCTAACCGCTTCATCTGCAATGTTTAGTGCTTGTACAAACGACGATGATGATCAAACAAATAAAGAAGATCTAATTGAAGTTCCAAACGGCGATGGATCAGAAGCATCACCTTTCAAGATTTCGAATGCTGAGGAACTGCTCTATTTTGCAGCTATTGTAAACGGAAATGTAGACACTATTCCACAAAACAAAAATGCCTACGGTATTGTGATAGCCGACATCGATATGTCGAGCGTCTGTGGTAGTACACTTGGCTCTTGGGTGCCAATCGGCCTTGATACCTGTAGATATACGGGTGTGTTCGATGGCGGCAACCATACCATCAGCAACATCTATATTTCAGGCAGCAGCGTCGAAGGCCAGGGTTTATTTGGCATTGTAAAGGATGCTAACATCAAAAATGTCATTATCGGTTCGGGCAACATTATTTCAAAAGCTAACTGTACCGCGGCCATCGCTGGCTTTGCTACTGGTACTATTAGCAACTGCCACAACTTCGCACACGTTGAAAGCAACAAGAAATTCGCTGGCGGTATCATTGGCTACCTTGGTGCAAACAGCAAAATTGAGTTGTGCCACAACGAAGGAGAAATTAAGGGAACCAACTCTGACAAGACACAATTTGGTGTTGGTGGTATTGGAGGTGCAGTATCGACCAACAGCGTTGTTAACGACTGCTACAACCTTGGAAAAGTTACAGGTCAGTCATCTCGTGTAGGTGGTATTGTAGGAAGTGCTGAAAACTGCAGCATCTCTAACTGCTACTCATACGCCGATGTAGCAAGTTTATCTAAAGACTACGGAGGTGGAATCTGCGCTATTGCCTCCGACTATCCTAAAACCTCTGTTAAAGACTGTTACTTCTACAATGCTTTGGGTCAGACAGGCCAGCAGCAATCAATGGAACGTCCTGAATCTGATTTCAACGACGGTACCATTTTCGAACTGCTCAACCAAAAGCACGCTAACGTATGGGAACAAGACGGAAATAATTATCCTGTCTTCAAGTAAAAACAAAAAATTTATAGCGGCGGTTGTTTACAATCGCCGCTTTTCTTTTCCCATAAAACCCCGTGGTTGAATACTTCCGACCACGGGGTTTATTTTGCTTTTCCATTCCTATTGTCGATAATATAGGCACCTACCAAACACCGCATTGGGCTGTTATACCAGAACCGATATACACTTATTTCACACCAAACTACACACTTAATAGACTGCCAAATACAGCGAGAACGTACATGAGGTTTCGAGTAAAAATACTCATACGTAACAAAGCTCCACGCTAAAAATTCTTGTACCATAAGTTCTAGTGCATTGGGCATAGAAGAGTACCATACATTGGATTTAGGAACACTGTTTAGATACTACAAAAAAGGGGTAACAGCAATCGGATGATTGTAGCTGTTACCCCTCGTTATAATGAAAGAAATGAGACTATTTTAAGTCCTTCTGCATCCACAGAAGTCTGTCACGAATGAAATCCTTAATTACTTGCATTTCCTCAGCATAGGTCTTTTTTGGCGTGTTATTGTTTTGCTGCGGCCCCCACATACTGAAGCCGCCGCCACCATTCGAGAAACCTACCTTGTTCGCCGAAGCAGAAAGTGTAAGCAAACGTGTATGGAAGTCGATGTATTCGTTTATATCATCCAGGTCTGCTATCATAGCGTCGACACGTTTTTTAAGCAGTGCTTTGAACTCTGGGTCCTTCCACATCTGCACAAACCAGTCGGCATCGGCAATGTGGTAACCTTCTGGCTGGTTATACCAGGCGTAGTCGGTGCTACCACCTCCACCGCCGCCCCACATGAAGCCGCCACCTCCGCCGAACATCTTCTCGAACGGATTACCGCCAAAAGCCAAGTCGAAATCCCAAATAGGGCCCATCTTGATGATGCCGTCCTCCATAATGTGGCAGTAGCAACTGGTGAACATGTTGCCGTCGTAGTCTTTACTGAGTTCCTTAATCAGATACCAGTCTACAAAACTCTCCATATCGGCCAATTTCTTGTATCCCTTTTCCGAATCGAGGAAGTTAGAGCCATAAAGTGTGTTTTCGAAATTGTCGAGAATGCCTTTCACATATTGCAGTTGCTGGCTGTTATTCTCCACATCAGGATCTTTCACATTGAAGTAGTTGCCCGATTTCACACCCTTTATCTGGCCCGCATTGGCCTTTCGGTCCGCCTCGACAAGGTATTCTCCTTCTTCACGAACCCCCGAAATTCTAACCTGCTCGCAGAAATAGTAGTTACCCTTGTGTGAGCCGTTCAACACCAGTTCTACATTGTAGCCGCTCGGACTCCAGTTGGCATTAGTACACTTTTTCGCCAAGAAGTTGGCCAAATCGTTACGGAAGAAAGTGGCGTCGTAATAGTTGGCCATCAGCACCCAGCGCTTGTGTTCAAGCATACCTAAAATAGAGGCTTTCTCGTTCAGTTTCACAGCATAAGGGCGTTTTTCTGTGGTAGCGTCCCAAGTTGAGTTACCACGTCCCTTTATATTCGCCATGCCCTGACCAGCCTTGAAATTAAGGCGTCCGTCCTTCAAATAAACACTCATCTCGGTGTTCTCAATCCAAGTTTCCTTGCTGTTGATCGATTTACCGCCTGGTGTGTTGATGTAGATAACCGGAATACCGCTATTGTAAACGCAGACCTTGTAGTTCCTTACATCCCCATTCTGGGCCACCACTTTGTAGGTCTGAACATTCAGAAAGTTGACAGACGTTTTTCCGCTAGCCTGCTCCGCATTGTCGACATAAACCGTAGTTCCGTTCGACACTTCAAAGTCTGGCACCAAGTCGAAATGTACAAGATAAGGTACGAATACTTTAATGCTGTCGTCCTTTATTGTAGCAGAGTAGTCCTCCAACAACGCCTCGCTATTACGCGACTTTGACAATTTGAAAGACCTTATCTCGTTCTGCGAAGTCGATACAGGTGTTTTAGCCGTTTTAGCCTCAGTAGTAAAAGCAAGGTCAAGCCATTTGAAACGGGCCTCTATCCATTCCGAGAGTTCACCAATGCACTTGTCGTAAGCGGCTTCCTTCTGTGTAGCAGACTGTCCCTCTGTTCCGAGAACATTCCAGAGATCCTCATTACTATTCTGCGACAATTTCAGGGTTGCGCGCATACTCTCGATAGACGCTTTAGCCGCACTCATCATTTCAGCTTTCACTGCGTCGTACCTTTTTGCCACCAAAGCGGCAAAATTGTAGTCCTGCATCATGCGCTCGAACCATCCAGAGTTACAAACCGCATAGCCCGTTGCCGGTTGGTTGTTATTACCAATAAATTCGGCCGATGTTCCAACTGGTCCCATCGCAAGTTTGCCCTCTGCATTAATGTAGAAATATGCTTCGCCCACAGCATCGGTGTTTTTCAGCACTTCGTTAGCAATAAGCCAGTCGGCAAAACTATTCAAATCGACAACATCCTTGTAGTTGGTTTTGACATTGACAAAATCAGACGAATACAACCTTTCTTCGAACACACGCACAACATTCAGTTCGTTTTCCGCCTGTTCTTTTGTCAGTTCCTCTGCGGCATCTTCCAACACGTAAAACTGCTTGTTGTAGTTTGATTTAAAGGCAATTTCGTCGGAACCCGCTGAAGAGGCAATCTGCCAGAGGCTGCTTCCGTTTACCTTGTCTTTCTCAACACGCACCTGTTCGCAAAGGTAATAGGTACCCATGTGCTTGTCTCCAAGCACCAGTTCTACAGGCTCTTCAGCCGTATTCCAAGTTAGACCGTCAAGCACCGAGGCAACTGCCAATCCGGTTTGTGTGCGAAGCATAGATGCATCCTGACTGTTCGACAACAACACCCAGCGCTTGCTCTTACCCATACCTAAAAAGTCGGACTTGTTTTCCAGTTTCAAACTCAACGACCTTTTCTTCTCCATCGAGTAGCGGCTTCCTTTACCCTTCACACGGGTGCTGAAATCTACTACCTGCGCATTGTCGGCAGTAACAAGCGAGGCATTTACAGCATCGCTCCAGCGCTTAAGCGGCACTTCGCTGTTTGCACCTACTCTAACCACCGGCAACTGGCTGTTATAGACCTTCACTTGGTAAGTCTGTACATCTCCGCTCTCAGAAACGACCTTATAGGTGACTGCGTTGTTAAACGAGTTCGCAGAAATACCGCTCTTCTGAAGCGCACCGTCGACCCAAACATCGCCAGTTGCCACGAACGAGGCCCTCAACTGGCTGAAGTCGGTAAGGTAAGGAATAAAGACTGAAAAAACATTACCCTCTTTCACCCCTTCTACAGTAGCCAGCACCTTGCCGTTGTTGGCCTGTGGGGTAAAAAACAAACGTTTCAGTACATTTCCCTCCGTCGCATTGTCAGCCTTGTCGAGATTCGGAGTATTGCCTTGTGTAAAAGTGATACGTTTAACGCTACCAATAGGGAAAGCCGTGTTCAGAATGTGGTTCTCTCCATCGTTATAAGCCGTATCTATTTTGTCAAGACCGAAGGTGTCTCCTTTTCCAACACCTACAGTTTGTGCGTTACTGGTAGCAGAGGCCAGCAACATTATAATTAAAAATTCAGTTCTTTTCATACTTCCTAAATTTGGATGATTACCACTGGGTGTCGAGCCACTTCAAGCGGCCCTCCATCCAACTTTTCAATCGCTCGGTTTCCACATCGTATGCTGTGGTAGCTGCATTACCATAGGCCTCGCTACTGAGGTTTTTCCAAACAGTATTGTCGCCGGTAGCTGCTTCCCTCATTGTTTTTGCCTGCTGGTCAATAAAGGCTTTCAACTCGCTGTCTAACGCTCTCACGGCAGCATATTGTTTTTTTACCAGCGATACAAAATTGCTGTTTTTCAGCAACTGGGTCATCCAAGGAGTTTCACTCGCAACCCAGCCTTCATAACTGTCGGTTTCGCAACCGAATGCCTTTTTAAGTTCCCAGGCTGGCAACAAACTTATTTTTCCACTGCCGTCAACATAAACCATGGTATTATCGGTAAAGGCTTCGGTATTATATGCAATTTCATTAATTACCAACCACATAGCCAACGACTCGAGGTCGGCCACCTGTTCCACTGTATTCCAGTCGCCTTTTTCTAGCGCCTTTTCAAACTTGTCTATTTTGTCTTTTGTGCGAACCAGCCCGGTGCCCTTGCTACCTGTTTCCGGATCTTCAAATACCAAAATAGTTTTGCTGTACTTAGCGCGGAAAGCCTCTTCAAACGCGTCAGCACCCTCTTCCACAGACATCAGGAAACCGTCTTCCAGACGTCCCTTGCATATACGCGGCTGTTCCACCAGATTGTAGCAACCGACGTACTTGTCGTCGATGCCCACGTTAACGGGTATTGCGGCAGGGACCCACTGTCCGGGTGCAAGACGTTGCCACAGCCAATAACCCAATTTCGAACGCAACAGCAACTTGTCGGACTCGTTGGCGACTAATAGCCAGCGTTTGTTTTTTGTAATACCAAACAAACTTTTCTTGTTTTCGAACTTCAGCGCATAGTTGTTTTTCTGTCCCACAGAGAAGTGACTGCCCTTGCCCTTTATATTCAGTGTACCCTCGTCGTTACCGTCGATGGTCAGTTTGGCCTCTCCCCATTCTTTATCAATTCCTTTGCCCCCAGTGCTCAATACCACATAAGGCAGGCCAGACTTGCTGACTGTAATTGAATAGGTACGTACGTCGCCGTTGAAAGCCACCACTTTCACCTGCACAGGCGATGAGAAATCGACACTGTTGCCTACTTGCCACAGTTTTCCGTCAATAAAAATATGGGAGCCTGTGGTTTTGAACGTCGGAACAAACGAGTTACTTCCCGACAGATACGGCAAAACGATTGTCACCGACTGCTGTGCGCCCAACTCTACCGAAATGTCTTCTTTAAGACCCTGGTTGGCACTTTTCTCCAAGCTGAACGTGTTCAGCACGTTGAAACTCTGCGGCTTCTCGTTTGCTAAATCTACCACCGAAGGTGATATAGTATCGGATGTGACAATGCTGTTGCCAGAAGCCCCATAAGATAGGCTAACGCGCTGCAGCACCGTATCAGACTGCATCAGGTCGACTGCACTGGCAGGGAGCACCAAAGTGGAGTTGTTGAATTCGATGGTGACTTCTCCCTGGGCCTGCAACTGTGCGGCTGTACTTAATGCAAGAAAGGTATATGCGTATAATCTCTTCATAACATAAATTCCTTTTTGTGTTTATAAGACGGGACACGGTTATCGCACCACCTGCCCCTTTATGAACTTGAATGTTTTACCGCCATACGTCAGATAATAAACCCCGGCAGGATAGTCAGAGACGTTTAGTCGAGCGCCATTCTCGACCCTTTCAGCACGTAAAACCATTGTTTTGCCATCGACAGCAACTATGCGGATATTATCGGTTTCAGCGCCTGATACATTGACATAATCGGTGGTCAGAGTTGGATATACAGCCAATCCATCGGAATTTTGAGATGACACTCCCGAATAAAAACCGTCTTGGAAAACGATTTCCTGCACTTTTCCGACCTCGAATTGCTGAACTTCCTCCGGTGTTTTAAGGAACAAGAAATCACCTTTCACCCAATATTGAGGTGTCTTCTTTAAATTAACGGATACCGTTTCAGCTCCGTTTAGTTTTAGCAACAGGCATTTCCCTTCGTCGGCAGACACCGACGATAGGGAAAATAATAGACCAAAACATAACAATAGCGTTCGTGTTTTACTCATTGGAATTAAATTTACTTTATTAAGCAACTAAAAAACTACATTCAAAATAAACTATGAAGTATGTGAAATATAATATACTATTCCCAAATATGCAAGCGCAAGTTAGTTATTATTTTAATTAACAACTATCATTTTTTCGGAAAGTAAATAGGACTTTTTTGTATGACAGATTTATGCAGAATTGTAATAAAAATGATATTCTACCAGCTATTTTTCCAGTTTTTAACGATAATCGCACTCTTTTTAAATAAAATTCGGCCGATTTGACGAATCGTAAAGTAATACATTTACAAAAAAGAACGCCATTTTTATAAAAAAACGGTCCGTTTGACTGTCCCTTTCTCCTTCCTATAACCCACAAAACAGTCGATGTAATAAAACAGAAAAGGAGGAACTTCATCGGCTGAGTTCCTCCTTACTATACTAACTAGCAGTAGCGCTTACTCTATACTTTGCGCTATGCTTTCTAATACGTAGTCGAGAATTTCTGGTGTATGGGTAGCAGATATGAAATTACCCTCGAACTGCGATGGGCTTACGTAGATGCCACGACTCAACATGTTGCGGAAATAGCGGGCGAACCGCTCCTGATTGCTGTTCTTGGTGTCTTGGAAGTTGCGGACCGGAGCATCGTTAAAGAACAATGTAAACATTGAGCCACAATGGTTCAACTGGATGCCTTTCCCGGCAATAATCTGTTCAAGACGGCTGATAAACCGGTTGCTCTTTTCCTCTAGCTCTTCATAAAAACCGGGAGCCGACAACTGTGTCAGTGTTTCTATACCTGCAGCCATCGCAACCGGATTTCCGCTAAGCGTACCCGCCTGGTAGACCGGACCTTCTGGTGCCAAACAACGCATAATATCTTCACGACCACCAAATGCGGCAGCTGGGAAGCCACCACCTGCAATCTTGCCTACGGTTGTCATATCGGGCTTGATACCGAAACGCTGCTGTGCGCCACCCCTCGACAAACGGAAGCCGGTAATCACCTCGTCGAAGATTAAGACCGCACCATGCTGCGACGTTACCTCACGGGTTGCTTTCAAAAATTCGGCACTTGGCACAACCACACCCATATTGCATGCCACTGGCTCTATGATAAGCGCAGCCACCTTGTCTCCATTCTGGTCGAAATAGTTGCGCAAAGCCTCTACATCGTTATACGGCAACACCACGGTGTGTTTTACAAAATCAGATGGCACACCTGCCGACGAGGCGTTCGAAATATTGGCAACACCAGAACCGGCTGCCACCAGCAAATGATCGGCATGGCCATGGTAGTTTCCTTCGAACTTCACCAACACGTCGCGACCGGTATAGCCACGGGCCACACGTATTGCCGACATAGTGGCCTCGGTGCCGCTATTAACGAAACGCAGACGCTCCATACTCGGAATAGCCTCCCTCACTTTCTGCGCCAACACTGTTTCGCTTAGGGTAGGAATACCGTAACTGCTACCCCGCATTACGGCTTCGGCTGCTGCCTGGCTGACACGCTGCTGGTTATGACCCAAAATGAAGACGCCCCACGACATACAGAAGTCGATAAACTTGTTATCGTCGATGTCGGTCAGGTAGGCGCCATTGGCCTCTTTTATAAATAAAGGAGTAGTGCCCACACTGCGCAATGCCCTAACGGGGCTGTTCACACCTCCAGGTATAACTTTCTGAGCCTCCGCAAAAGCAGCGGCCGATTTTTCACGATTGTTTATGCCCATTTTTGCATGTACTCTTTAGCGTAATAAGAAATAATGTATTGTGCCCCCGCCCTCTTAATGGCGATAAGGCTTTCGAATACAATTCGTTTTTCATCGAGGTAGCCCATTTTGGCTGCCGACTTTATCATTGAGTATTCTCCACTCACCTGGTAAGCTACCATTGGTGTGTCGGGAAACTTTTCCACACCACGCGCTATAATGTCAAGATACGGCATTGCAGGTTTGACCATTGTCCAGTCGGCTCCCTCTGCAATATCGGCGGAAATCTCTCCAAGTCCCTGGTCGTGTGTGCGGTAGTCCATTTGGTAGGTCCGTCTGTCACCAAAAGAAGGGGCCGAGTCAGCGGCATCACGGAACGGACCATAATAAGCCGAAGCGTATTTTGCCGAATAAGCCATAATCTTGCACTTGTCACGCAAACCGGCTTCCCTCAGTTTCTTGTCTAGCGCCTCTATTTGTCCATCCATCATAGCCGACGGAGCCACAAAATCGGCTCCCGCTTTGGCGTGCACATAGGCCATTTCAGCCAACAGTGGCAGGGTGGCATCGTTGTCGACATCGTTGTCCTTCAGTAACCCACAATGGCCATGACTGGTGTACTCGCAAAGGCAGACATCAGTAAAGACCAACACCTGTGGCACAGCTTTTTTGAGCGCCTTAACGGCACGGCACACCAGGGCGTCTTCCGCATAGGCCAGCGTACCCCGCTCATCTTTCAATTCGTCGCTAATGACACCGAACAGCAATACCTTGTCAACACCCAATTTATAAACCTCTTTCACATCTTCTACCAGCATGTCGATAGAGAAACGGCAGATGCCCGGCATACTCGAAATTTCGGACTTCACGCCACTGCCCTCTACCACAAAATATGGATAAATGAAATCAGACGAATGTAATTCTACATCGGCATACTTGTCGCGCGTCGCCTGGTCTTTACGGTAATCTCTATATCTAATCATTTCGGTCGTATTTTTTTATCTTGTTCTGTATTTCTTTCAAATGTTGTTCAGTAACGGCTCCACGGGTTACAAACTGCTTATGCGCTGGTAGGGAACCATACAAAAACATAAAATTATCGATTGTACTGGGCGATGTGAATACAATGCGCTCCACCTCGTCCAAATCTACTTTTACCGGATTCTCCGGCATTCGGTTATGATAGGCGGTTACCGTCAATACATCGAATCCCAGTTCCTTGAGTCCGTTGGGAATAAGCGGGAGTCCCAAATCAGATCTTGGGACCAAGACCCGCCCTCTGGGCTGTCGGCTGAACCAGTCTACCACGCCATACGAATCGTCTTTCTCCACCTGCTCTACACCCGAGAAACCGGCCTCTTCCAGTTTCTTCGTCGTTGTCGGGCCTATCGATACGACCCGTCCACCGGTAACTGGCCGATGTGGAAACAGTTCGTCAGCAAGACGGCTCCAGTATTTAACCGCGTAACGGCTGGTGAACAGCAAGTAGCTGACTCCACCCTCTGCCGTGTACCACTGCCGTACTGCCGCACGAAGGAGCGAATCGTCGGCCAACGGCTTAATTTCAATAAGCGGTGTATGTATATAATCAGGATTGTTACAAACCAATCCCGTATACAGGGTCTTCATATAAGGCTGTCTTTCTTAAATATCTTTTTAAGGTCGTCTCTACCTTTCCGCGCCGTAATAGCCAGCCTTCCCTGCATAGGGTGTGTTTCAAACGGCAGCATCTCGGCAATTTCGTTAGCCATACCCAACCTTTTCAGGGCACAAGTGGCAACAATAACGGCATCGACGTCGCCACGCCTTACCTGTTCCACCCTATCTTCTATACAGCCCCTGATACCGACTACTTTCAAGTCGGAACGTAGAGCAAGCAACTCCGCACGTCGGAGGGGCGAACTAGTCCCTATCCTTGCACCAGCTGGCAGTTGCGCCAAAGTGAGATGATTGCGGCTGACAAGCGAATCGGTTTTGTCGAAGGCTTCGTATATGGCTATCACCTCCAATTCCTCGTTCAGTTTCACCGGCAAATCTTTTGCCGAATGAATAGCAATATCGGCTTCTCCGTTCAGCAACGCATAGTCGAGTTCGCGGGTGAACATATCGTCAGGTGCTTCACCGTTAAGTAGCGATATATTCAGGTGCTTATCTCCGAACGACTCCGAAAAGACCACGGTGTGCGGCACTCCGGGTATACGCCTGAACACTTCTTGAACCTGTATTTGAGACAGCTTGCTACTACGTGCTACCACACGGATAACCTGCTGGTTTTTCCGCCGGCTCATTATTTCATTCAGTTTGTGAATCTCTATTTCAATAAGCAGTTCGGCCTTTGCCACTTCGTCTTCACGGATATGGACATTCTGTTGCACCAAGTGCTCAACATCGCCAATATTGTAGAGCTTTATATTCGGCAACTTGCCAACAGCCGGGTCTACATCGCGCGGAAACGCCAAGTCGATATACAGGGCCCGGTGCGAGGCCGGAACATTTTCAGGCTTGATGATATGGTCGAGCGACGATGTTGCACTAATCACCACATCGGCCGTGGCCAGCACTTCATCTAACTTGTCGAGGCTGTACACCTCGGCACCATAAACAGCCGCCAATTCTTCCGCCTTGCTTAACGTCCGGTTCAGCAGTGTTACACGCTGTGCGCCCTTGTTCTTAAGGAATTTAAGTATATCGGCAGTCAGTTTGTTGACACCAATCAGGACAATACGGGCCGACTTCACCTCAATTTGTTCCCGCTCCATCAGCTCTATAGCTGCCAGGCTGTGGCTTACCGCACCATGCGAAATTTGGGTTTCCAGACGTACCTGCTTACCAATCTGCAAAGCACACTCAAACAGTTTATGGATGCCCACCGACAGTTTTTGCTTGCCGTTGCAGGCCTTTATATAGGCATCTTTCACCTGACCCTGTACGGCTCTTTCGCCAACAATAGCAGACTCTAAGCCACACACCACTCTGAAGAGGTGGCGGGCTACCTGTTCGGGAACTTCGCCATCTCCATAGTAAACCTCCACACGGTTGCAGGTCTGCAACAATACGGAAGGTCCTTTGGCGTCAACCTCTAACTTCTGCAAATAGTCCTCGCGGTCGGTAAGAGAGGTGTTTTGGTGGTTTATTGACAAATATTGAATCATTACCAGTTCGTTTCTTTAATCCAGTCGGCCAAAAATTTAAGATTTTCAAACGGCGTATCGGCCAAAACGCCATGGCCCAGATTGACAATCCAGTCGTTGTGCTCTGCAAAATAAGGTTTATAGTACTTTTCCATATGGGCGGCTATGACGTCCTTGGAACAGAAAAGTAGCATCGGATCGATATTTCCCTGCAAGCCCACTTCTGAATGCACCATTTGGCGGGCCTTCGAAAGCGGAGTCTGCCAGTCGACACTGACAAAGTCACAAACATCTGGTGTAATACTCTCTAAACCACAACCAATTCCCTTAGGGAAGTATATAAACGGCACGCCTTTTCCACGCACTGCATCGGAAATACGCTTTACAGCCGGCATAAACAGTTCGTTATACACTTCGAACGGCACTAAACCGGCATGGGTGTCGAACAACTGGAAGGCCTGCACCCCGTGTGCTACCTGCTTCAGCGCATAGTCTATGCTGAACGAGGTTACCGCATCAACCAGCTGTTTCGTCTCCTTTTTATTGCAGAAGATATACTTTTTCGCCTCCGGAAAGTCGTGTTTGGCACTAGTTCCCTGCAACATATAGAGCAATGTGGTCAGGGGCGCGCCACAAAATCCGATTAATGGTGCGCGTTGCTGCTTCACAACAAAGTCAATCGCACTATAGACGTGCGACAGTTTTTCTCCATCGCAGTGGAGCTTCGCGAGCGGATTCTCCATCGCAGCCAACGGATTGCAAAAACGAGGGCCCTTGTCCGTCCATTCTATCTCCATCCCCATAGCAACTGGTATGGTTAGAATATCGCTGAAAAGAATCGCTGCATCAACCCCCAAGTCGTCAACCGGCAACATGGTCACTTTTGCGGCCAAACTAGGAGTAGACATCAGTTCCCTGAAAGAATACTGCCCCCGCAACTTATTATAATTCGGCAAAACACGGCCAGCCTGGCGCATAAACCAAAACGGAGGTCTGTTGCCATATCGGCCTTTCAGTGTATCTAAAAAAGGATTCTTCATCTCTGTGTAAAAGCATAAAAAACGGAGGGGAAACTGCTGCCAGAAAGTATTATTCGACAGGCAGATTAACCAAGTAGCTGGCTTCGTCGAATGCCTGCTTTATACGGTCGCCCATGCCAATACCTCCACGCAGGTTTCCTGCAATACGGAGGGTCGGATACTGGCGCTGCACGTCGTCGATGGCCTTGAAACGCGCATCGCTCGATACCTCATATTGCGGAATGGCATGCTTATGTCTGAAAATACGGATGGCATCGGGCTTCTTGCCGGCAGGGAAACCCAACATATCGGCAAGGTGTCCGCTCACAATGCGGGTCAGCTCTTCATCGCTGTACTGCAACATATCTTGGTGCCTGACTCCACCCATGAAGAAAGACATAGAGGCACCCGCCTCAGGGCTACGGCCAACGAAGCAGGCCGACGGGAACAGAATGCCCAACACGTCCTTCTTTTCCTTCGATGGCACAAGGGCTCCGAAGGCCTTCCACACGTTACCGCCACAATCGGCCAAACCAACGCCTACCTGAACCACTGGTGCATAGAAAAGGTTGCTGATATCGGCCATTTTATCGCTATCGATAAAAGGCAGTACTTCGGGCAGCGCATAAGCGCCACAAGTGGTAACCACCTGGCCAGCCTCAATGGTGTGTTGCTCTCCGTTTACGCTGTAAGCTATGCTCCAATCCTTTCCCGAAGGCATTACTCTGACACCAGACGCCGAAGTTATAATATGTTCAGAGCCAATGGCTTTCTCTAAAGCCGTTATCAGTTGCACAAATCCGCCTTTAACCGAGAAGAGTTTCTTGCTCGCCTTTTTGTCGCGTTCGGTTTTGGGTAACTTGGCCTTTGCTATGCTACCTCTGATAAACGAACCGTATTCCTGCTCTAAATTGTAGAGTTTTGGCAATGCCAAACGGGTAGGCAGTTTGTAGGGGTCGCCCGCATACACACCCGACATGAACGGATCGACCGCATAGTCGACATACGACTTGCCCAAACGGCGCTGTGCCAGTTCGCCCACGCTCTCGTTCGGATTATTACCTTTTTTCCGCCAAGGTTCCATCAAGATGCGTATTTTGTCGCACCAGTTGAACAATGGGGTCCTTATGGCACTAACCAGGCCTGAAGGTAGTTCATGGAAACGGTCGCCTTTCCAGATAAGCCGGCGCTTGCTCGATTCGCAGGCCACCTCTAACTGGCAGCTGTCGCCAAGCTGTTCGAAAAGTTCCGCCACTTCTGGATATTTCACAACGCTGGTGCTGGGGCCTTCTTCAAAAGTGAAATCCCCCACTTTCACAGTGTGCATTTGTCCTCCCACGCGGTCTCTGCTTTCCAAGACCAATATATTCTTTTTTGCACGTGTAAGCTGGTAGGCACAAGTCATTCCAGTAATACCGGCACCTATTACAACCGTATCGTATTTCATTTATAAAAAACCAAAATTAGATGGGTTTTGAAAACATTTTGTTAGTGTTTCTCATCAGAGGATCAAGCGCGGCAGCCACATTGCGCACAAACGGATGCCCTACAGCCGACATCACAATGCCGTCGTCTGTCCATTCGATAAGTCCGTCTTCCGCCATTTGGCCAAGAAGTTCCTCGTTGTAATTTACAGCCGACTTCACATCACCGACACTACAACTAAGTGTAGCGGCCAGTTCAGACCACGACAAACGGTAATTGCACATTAAACGCTCAATAACTTCTTTCACAATCACTTCCTGCCGGGTCAACTTATAGCCTTTAAACGTTGAAAGACGTCCAGAAAGTGTGGTTGCCACATATTCGCCAATGTCCTTGGTATTTTGGGCGTAGGAGTCGTAAAGCTGACTAATACCGGTTGCGCCAAAGGCGTAAACCTGTCCTGTTGTCCTGCGTGTGCAGTATCCCTGAAAGTTGCGGGCAAGCAGCCCTTCCTTCAAAGCCAAATACAATTCGTCGCCAGGCAAGACAAAATGGTCGAGTCCAATGCTCTTGTAGCCCGCCTGTAGCAGCAATTCCGAAGCTCTCTCGTACATTTGCTGTTTGACGGTTGCCTCTGGCAATCCAGCCTTTTCAAGTAGCTGCTGTCGTTTGAAGACCCAAGGTACATGGCCGTAACTGAAAGTTACCAGCCGGTCGGGCTGCAGCGCAATAGCAGCCTCAATGTTGCGGGCAAAAGAATCGGGGGTCTGTAAAGGCAGACCAAACAGGAAGTCCATATTGACCGAAGCTCCAGCCGACCTGAGGATCTCCATTATCTGTTTAAGCGGTACCTTTGCGGGTACACGCCCCACCGTTTCCAAGACCTTTAGGTCGGTGTCTTGTACACCAAGGCTGAAACGGTTAAAATGACTGTTCGTCAAATCCACCCAGTCTTTTTCATCTAAATAACCCGGATGGCATTCGACTGCAATTTCTGGCCTTTCGATGGTCGGGAACAACGACAACAAATGCTCGTTGATTTCCTTCAACACCGATGCAGGCATAGCGGTTGGACTACCCCCACCAAAATGAATTTGGCTGATAGGCCTGTTTTTTCCTAAGTGTGTGGCCACTATGTCGATCTCACGATGTATGGCCTTAATGTAGTTGTCTAGTTCCTCCCTTGAACGGGGCATGATATAGGAGTTACACCCGCAATAATGGCAAAGACGCTTACAGAAGGGCATATGCAGGTAAAAGGAAAGGAGTTTTGTCCCCTCCGTATTCGACCTGTCAACCGCCTGCATATAGTCGTCTGCTCCCAGCGTCACAAAATAGTTGGCTGGCGGGTAACTGGTATATCTTGGTACTGCCACATTGTATTTCCCGACAAGTTCCTTTTCGTCGTATTTCATACCAGTAAAGCGAAACACCAGCTGTTTATCTTCTGTTGTGAATTGTGCGTACGCTGCTAATGTTTCTAAATTATTTGCAAAATTAATAAAAAGGTGCTCTTAGAAACAATCCCTACTTATAGGGATATTTTACACCTGTTTTACCTTCCAAATATACGGCTAAACACTAGAAAAACAAAGCGAAGTATAGCTAATTAGTAAAACAATATTTTCAATATACAGTACAAAATTAAAGGTTCATCTCGCAATCTATTTGATTTACACGGCATTTATTGCATATTTCTAATTTTCTTAAACAACAAATAAACAGGAATAGGATTTCTGGTTATTTGCATTATTTTGAATTATAACGTGTGCTTTCGCCACATAATGCGGTGCTTTTTTCGCCAAGAAAACATTAACTTTACCCAAGTAAAGAAAAAATACAGCTTTCTATGCCCGATATTTACATTAAAGAATTCAAATTCAATACGCGCGTTACTCTGTCTGAAATTCCCTTCTTCAGGGCTAGTATCTGCCAATTGTCAGAAGGTTGTGAAAACGGACTAATGCACAACCACGCAGGTGAGGGACTAAGGTACGGATATCCACTAGTTCAGTACAGAAGCGTAGGCAACACAGGTGTTATTTATGCTGTCAACCAAGGTATTGATGAAGTCAACCGCATCGATTTAACCAAAAAACAAACCATTGCGATTGGTAACAGAAAGCGGACTCTTGAACTAGTTGACACTCATACTGAGACCTTTTCCATCGATTTCATTAACCCTCCTGCTTTCTACACGATTGAAAACTGGCTACCATTCTCATCCGATAATGAAAAACTCTATGGGAATCTGCAAAATCTTGTTGAGAGGGTGATGTTTCTCGAACGGATTCTCACGGCCAATATGCTCTCGTTTGCAAAAGGGGTCGGCATCCACCTTGACCAAGAAATCAAGGTGTCGGTATGTGACATAAAGTCCACCAAAAAGTTAGCCTATAAAAGTATCATGTTCGATGCCTTCGACCTTTCCTTTTCCGCCAATCTGAACCTTCCCGATGGCATCGGACTTGGCAAGCACATGAGCCACGGTTTCGGAGTGGTCCGCCGCCAAACCACTTAACTGCAAACTACAGTATTTCAAATCCACCCGTCTGGAAGACGGTATCTTCATAACCGGGCACGGGATAAAGGATGGTCCTTTCCCCGTGCCCGGACTATAATGTGGCGTCTGTGCGTTTGGAAAACGCTACGTGCCAACCCGGGAAACTCTTCAATAGTCTAGAATAGTCAAAAACGACCACCTGCCATCAACCCCTACTACGACAACGATACCGAAAACCAAGGTGGCGAATACCGAAACGACCGTGTCGACATTGTTGCTTGCGACGGGGGCTATGCCATTGGCTACACCGCCGAGGGCGAATGGCTGGAATACACCGTCGACATCTAGAAAACACAAGCCTACCAGTTTGAGGCCAAAGTGTCGTGCGGACTGAACACTTCGGGCTTCCAACTCTTCCTCGACGACAACGAGATTACAGATATAGTTGAAGTGCCCAACACCCTCGACTGGGACACCTACGCCATTGTAAAGGGGAAAACCGGTACGCTCAATGAAGGAGAGCACGTGCTTAAAGTGCTGCTGACCGGCGCCTACGCCAACCTCGACTGGTTACGCTTTACCGATGGTACGGAAACCCTTATCACACCGCTTGCCGCACAAAAGAATCCACAGTATGAAAAAGCCATAGTTTACGATATGGGTGGGAAACTGGTCGGATACGCCAACCTGCATTCAAGTGATGACGCCGACTGGGCTTCTCAACTCAGCAACCAACAATTCCCTGCAAACACGTACCTGGTAAAGACAAACTGTCGTAGCAGGGTTGTGGTATGCAAATAAAGACACTCTGAATACTACATACTGAAGAACCGCGTAACAGCGACAACGGCGTGCTGTTATGCGGTTCTTTTTGCGTATGTGCCAGTTTGTATCAAAAAATAGCAGATTTATGTGCCAGTTTGTATCGAAAATCAGCGGATTTATGTGCCAGTTTGTATGCGTTTTTTAGGGCAATTTTAAACCAATATATTTAAATTCAAGATGTTAGAATATTTAAAAGAGTGGGCATCGTAAAAGATAGGAAACCACTTATTGTGAAAGGCTGAATAGACCTGAAAGTGATCTATAATTTTGTTCGGTGCATAAGACAAAATGAGGCAATTAGTATTCTTGTATGCGTTAGATGTTTAAAATATGTGTCAGCCAGAAGGGCTGGACGAATATAAGGAAAGAGAAAAAGCGAACTGAATAGGACCTTTGAACTTTGTTTTCCTGAAAAATATTGCTATATTTGATAAAATAAAATCTATTATCAATAAATGTCATTACCAAACAGTTGCCACATATTCATGTTCCCTTTTCAGTGGAGTGTAAATGCAATGAACCAAGAAAGGTTTGGTGAGCAAATTTCGTTCCGCAACATAATAACCTCTAAGGTCATTATGAATTGGGACAGAATTTTCGAGCCAACTAGCAAGGAAGACAAGATAACGCTCTTTAACGAAAAGAACTATTTCTACGAGTTTGTACACGACGCGCTATACGATAACGGAAAGAACGACAACTCGAACATTGTCCGTCATTACGAACGTAATGAGCCTAAACACCAGGATGTATTTTACAGGATAAAGACCGTTCGTAAAGAATACGAGTTAAAGGTCAATTCCATCACACTAAACTTATACTCGACTGGTGTTGGCGTACTCATCTTCTCACTAAACAACTACAAGTACAGCGAGTTTAACGACATCTTATACATCAACCAGTTTGGTCGACGTGTATACCCTCCATACTTCGCTGCAAAAAATCCAGACAACAATTCTTCCGAATTATCCAAGGGGATAACAATTGATGGATTGAATGGCACCTATACGGAAGATTTCCAACAATATAACGAGAAAGACACCAACAAACCCGCCGATTTCCTGCAAAAGATGGTGCACGAAGTTGCTCCAAACATCAACATAAAGGCAGTTATCGACGACCGCATGTACTGCATGTCGTGGTTCAAAAACCAAAAACTTGTAGAAACATTCTGCAAGGAAACTAATTCAGTTAAGAACTACGCCAATAGCGAAGATTGGTACAGATATGTTTTTGTAGACGGAGCATCGTGCACATGCCAAAACGACGAAATGAGGAAAAAATTGCTTTCCGAAGCCACCTACGAACGTTGGGAAAAATGGGGATCCCTCTACGGCATTTCCCGCTACTCGTTTGTCATGCTTTCGAGTGCAGATGAAGGATTAAAGCATCTCTACGATACCTTCGAGTCTATGTATGTCCGTATGGCGGAACTTATATTGGTACAAAAAAGTTCGGTACTGCGTTTTTCCGCTGAGGTAACTAACATCAGTTCAATGGAGCACCAAAAAGGAGCCAGCATTTCAGAAAGGGTACGCTCTCTCTATAAAGAGTATATCCGTTTTGTCAACCAGATTCACTTCCGTGAGGTATCGGCCCAAGACCAAGCCATTGAACTCTACACTATGCTTTATAACTCGGCCAACCTAAACAAGCAAGTTGAAAAATTGGATGGTGAAATTGAAGAACTCTACCACTATGTATCGTTGGTCGAAGACAAGCGAAATAGTAAAATGATGTCGAATCTATCACTCATTGCAACTGTTTTTGTGCCTGCCACTTTTGTAGCGGGAGTGTTTGGTATGAATAACAATATTGCGAATCGAGATGATTCTATTGCCATTGTATACAATTCATTTGATTTTCAGATAGGGCTTGTTGGATTAGCAATAATAGGATTCTTAATTTGGTATTTATATTTTAAAAAGAAAAAATAATTATGACAGAAGTAGTAAATTTATTAAACGAGCATTTTTGCTGCTTTTTTTGGTTTTGTGTCATTTATTTTATGGTTTGTCCTTGCATAAAAAAATGGATTTCAAATTCTCACGAAATAGATCTTATTGACAAAAAGTTTGAGCAAGAGAAATGGTGGAAGACACAAAATGACAAAGACAGAGATCTGAAAAAAATCTTAGATGATAGAATTGAAGAATTAAAGAAAGAAATTGAGAGCAATGCAAAGTCAAACTTAACAGAACAAGAAATTTTGAAGGCAGAACACGATTTTTATCAGAAAATTTTAAAAGATTTCCCAGAATTAATACGTAAGAAAAACGATTGATATATGCAGACAATAAGTATAGAACTTGAGCAACAAACTCCACTTTTGCACTTTCAACCGATGCAGGAAGGTGCAACTCTTAGAGCTTCTGAGATTAAGCCAAGATTAGATAAATACATATTAGAGACACTAGGAGACGGCGACAAAAATGAAGCTCTAGCTATTGCTAGAAGTAAGAATTGGTTGATTGGTCAATCAGAACATGAGGCGCTAAATTATAAACTCCGTGTGATTGCATACAACCCTATTTCATTACAGATGAAGGTTGATAAAAATACTACAAAGCCAAGAGACGAAAACAATAGAGAATTATTTACCACTAGCAATTATCCTAACAATGAAAATTCCCTTATAATGGGGAATATAGGAGGTCATACGAAAGAAGAGCTATTAAATTTCAGTTTTTATAAGAACATTCGTATAGAGATAAGGTCTTGTTATGATGATTTAATCTCTGAACTAACCAAATATATACCTCTATTCTTTATAGAAAACAACATCGGTAACAGACAATCAAAAGGTTTTGGTAGTTTCATTGTTAAATCAATTAACAATGAGAAATACACAAACAAGCCACAATATGATTACTTTGTTGGATTTACTTTAAATTCAGAAGGAGAAACTATTAGTGAAAAAGAAGCATATAAGGACATCTTCATTATCATTAATAGAATTTGGAAGGGGTTAAAAGAAATGTCTGGTTTGTCTAAACCAACAAGAAAACTACTAACCTCCGTTTTTCTAAATACTAAAAATCAACTTACTGCAAACGAAGAAAGAATACCATCTCCGTTACTATTCAAGCCAAGAATATTGAGCAAAAGTGAAGAAAAATGGGATGTTGTTTTATGGATAAATTTAAGACCAAACATTATTGAGGCAGCAAAAGCTAAGATAGATGATCTATACGATAAATTAGATGAGATTAGGGATAAAGTAAAGAACTATAGAGATAAAGATGCTTTTCTTCCCAAAACAACATATACAATAAATGACATTAAAATAAAATGAAATATACAGCATTTAACATAGGTCCGATATTTAAGACCATTTTAATGGCAAGAAAACCTAGGGAACTGTGGTCTGCCAGTTTTCTGTTTTCATACCTTATGCAATGCATTATTGATGCAGTGCCAGATAAAGAATCTATTGTATCACCAGGTGAAATTCCAAACGAAAAAATTGGAGTTGGTCTATGTCCTGACCGTATTTTTATTGAAGGCGAAGTCAACACCCAGAGCATCATAGAAAAAGCTCAAAAAATATTTATGGAAGGAACTCTTTTAGACGAGAATACTGTTAAGAAGTATTTTAAGATTATGACTACCTCCCTTGACGCAAGTAGTGTTCCTGATGCCATAAAATCTTTAAATAATATCCTTGACAGGATCGAACTTTTTGAGACTGCTATAGATGAGTCTGTTTTTAAGGAAATATCAAAACTGGTAACTCCTAAAAAAGATTCAAAATACATTAAGGAGTCTCCTCTCTATGAATTGGCATTTAATGATGGTAAAATTCCTATTGAGACACTCGGAGAAATTGCAGCGAGTAGTTTGAAGAGTTGTTCTGGATGGGATGATTTTGTGAAGCAAATTAAATCCGACGATGATAAAGACGCCTTTAATTTACTTAAAACTTCATTAAAGTCTTATCACAAATACATTTGCGTGGTTCAGGCTGATGGAGACAATATGGGAAAAATTGTATCTAACAGTGAGAAGGTGAAAGAAATTTCACAGTGTCTCATTAAATTTGGTAAAGTTGCCACAGAAACCATAAGAAACTATGGTGGAATGCCAATTTACGCTGGCGGCGACGACCTTTTGTTTATTTCGCCAGTTATTGGAAATAAAGGACAAGACATTTTCGACCTAATAGAAGAATTGGACAATCTCTATAAGGAAGTACAAGATAAGGCGAACTCTGCAGAACTTAAGACTTCAATGTCTTACGGTATCTCTATCTCCTATTACAAATATCCTCTTTACGATTCGCTATCCGAAGCAAGAACACTACTTTTTGAAAAGGCAAAAAAAACATACAAGAACAAGAATGCTATTGCATGGAACTTGCACAAGCATTCAGGTTCGTCGTTCTATGGTGTTATTGCCAAAGGTACTGCCCTATTTAACGCATTTAAAGAGGTTATTAAAACCAGTTCGGGAACAGATAGCCTTGTTGCTGCTGTTTCTCATAAAATTCGAGCTAATGAGGCTCTCATTAACTTATGGATTGAAAACAAAGAGCACATGAAAGAACGCAATACTGCTTTCTTCAAAAAATTCATTGAGTATTCTGAAAAAGAAGATGAAAATAAGGAAGACGATTATAAAGCAAAAGTTCTAAATCTGCTCAACGAAATCTGCTTAGAAGAACAGAAAAAAGAAGAATTAAGCAAGTTGGAAGACTTGAATTGGGCAAAAAGGACCTACGGCATGATAAGAACCGCAAAATTTATTAACGGAGAGGAGGTAATAGAATGAGTCAATACAAAATAACACTTACCCCAACTGGTAAATTCTTTTTTGGAGGTGAGATGAGGTTTGGCATCGGAGAAGAAGATAAAGATGACGCATATAGCAGTTATATTATCAAATCTAAGCAACTTCCACAGCAGACTTCACTATTGGGTATGTTGCGCTTTCTTCTATTAAGAAACAATGATACCGCTTTTAAAGATAACAAGATATCGAATAAAGATGCCGCTAAAAATCTAATTGGTGAGCAAAGTTTTATGTTTAATAAAGAACATAAAAAAGGGAATTTCGGCTCTATTAAATCTATTACACCCTGCGAAATAGAGAACAAAAACGGGGAAATAATACAAAAGTCTTCTTTGCTTGACCTAGAGGATATTGCTTTTGGTGAAGGTAAAGATATTAAGTCGACCATTAATGGAGAAACAATTACTGTACCCTCGATAAAGATAAAAAAAGAAGACGGTGAGATAGAGGACTGGAGTGGCAAAGATGGCATAAACAATCTGTATAAAGACATTTTCGAAGAGGACTGCCGAAATGGTATATCGAAAGATTACAGTGGCAAGTCGCAAGAAAAAGCCTACTATATGCAGATTTCTTACAGAATGAAAGACGAACAGAAATTTGTCTTTTATGCCGATGTTGATGTTGACATAACCAAATATAGCGGCCAGCTCGTTAATTTGGGAGCCGACAGTTCTGTTTTTATTGTTACAATAGCGAATGCTGACTTTCAAAAGGAAGACACAACAGGTAGCCAGTTTGTAGTTTTGACTTCACCAGCTTTTCTTGAAGATAAAGATCTAAAATTAGCTGATTACGCAATTACAAAGACAGAAACTTTCAGATTTCTTCAAACGAATATTGAAACAGAATCATACAACCGCTTACATAAAAGAATACAACCAAGCACACGATTTGAATTGTACTCCGCAGGTTCGATTTTCTGTTTCAATAATGAACAAAACGCTTTCAACTTTAAAGCCTCTCTTGAGGCAAAAAAAGAGTTCAGACAAATAGGTTATAATTATTATAGAACAAAATAAAAGCATTAAAAATATGAGCAAAAATTTATGGCTGATTACAGCAAAGACTAAAATACATGTTGGGAACGAGAATACTTCCAGTTACGGATTAATTGACCTTTCTGTTCAACGCGACTGTCTCACTAACCTACCTTGCATCAATTCAAGTTCACTAAAAGGTGCCTTAAATGAATTTGCATGCAGTAAGATTGAAGATGCAGACAAACGCATCGCCATTTTTGGATCGGATAAAAAGACAAAAAAAGAATCTCAAAAAGGAGGTTACACTTTCTTCGATGCCAATATTCTTGCTTTACCTGTAGCAGATGATAACAATAACAATCTTTACACACTCAAAACCTCAGAAGAAGTCATCGATGATTGTATTAACAAGGCCAAACTATTTGGTATTGAAATTGAAGAAGACGATTTAAAAAAGGCCATCGGATATATAATCGAAGAGTCTCATGCTAAATTTAAAGATTTGTGTTCCGATGATAACCTTCCTATCATTGCCAGAAATAAATTAGAAAACGGAGAGAGCAATAATCTTTGGTATGAACAGGTACTGCCTGCAGAAACTATTTTCTTCACCATTATTGATAATAATAACAACGAAGAATTGACCAGTTTGTTGGAAAAAGATACCAATCTTGTTCAAATCGGTGCAAATGCCACTATCGGATATGGCTACTGCCAATTCAAAAAAATTAAATAAGGAAGTAGTATGGATAAACAAAGAAATAACCACTTAATGAAGATTGCTGACAAAGCAATTCAAACTGGTGTTTTATTCAATATTGGCACCCAAAATATCATTGATTCCTATAGTGGTCAAATTGCGTCGTTTGGCGTTTCAATAGCAATGAGTGGATTGCTTCCCACTTTAGCTTTTTACTACAAAGACAAAGACGTGAAAAATGACGAGGCTAAAAGAAGGGCAGCTGTTGATAGAAGCCTTATTATAAAGGTAATTGCAAAAATGCTAAACGAGCTAAACTATAAAGAGATAACAGACGAAGACAATTTATTGAAATATGCTATTAAACATGCTGACAACTGTGATACTTTAAAAAAAGACATTGAAGACTGTACCGTAGCGTTAAAACAAATTGTCAGAACTTATAATCTTGTAAAGCAATGAGACACTTAGGAAAGTTCTATTATAAAGACTATTTCAAAGTAGACTCCGAAGGGAATAAAATAGACTTCAACATTCTGCTCAACAAAAACGATAAGACTATCTCGGAAAATAACAACAAAGTTATATTACGTAATAACGAGGAACTTATTAACGCAGAATTAGAAGTCATACCTAATATAGGAAGTCACTCCTTTGAAGCCAAAGTCGCATATCCAGGCCTGATAACAGGTGTGGGAATAAACCACGAAGCCTCAATAGAGGGAGAATTCAAACTTGGTGTCCATTTCGATCCAACTTACGGTATGCCAGTCATATACGGGTCATCTGTAAAAGGCGTTTTAAGAAGTGCTTTTAAAGATGGTTACTTTGATTCTAATGAAAAATTCGGCGTAAAAACTGATAGTTTTATAAAGGATGTTTTTGAAGGTGTAAAAGACTATAATAAAGACTCAGAATGTCAATATAAGTCAATTTACGACAGAGACATCTTCTTTGATGCTGTTATTACAAAACCAAACAGCAAGGGACGGATTCTAGAATCTGATGCCTTGGCACCTCATAATGAAAATCCACTTAGGAACCCTGTTCCCATCACATTTGTAAAGATAGCATCTGGATGTACAATAGAGTTTAGGTTCAAACTTGTGGACAGTATCATACATGGTGTTAAAATCACGAAAGAAGACAAATTAAAACTCTTCAAAGAAATCATCCTAACTCTTGGTGTTGGTGCAAAAACAAATGTGGGTTACGGACAATTTGAACAATAAAGATATGCAGAAAACCATAGTCAATATCATTACCGAAGACAATCCGGTTTCAGCCTACCTCTTTATTAAAGAAATGTATAAAGAGGGGGACCGTCTTATGTACATTTCGGCCAAAGATACGGAGGATGACCTTGAACTGATGGCTGAAGTCGACAATGTGCCTGTTGAACTTATTGACGAGATTGTCCTCAAACGTGATATGGACGAGTTCTCTTACGAGATGATTTGTCGCACTATAAAGACCCACCTTTGCGACAGCGAGCACTATTGTGTTAATCTGGCGGGTGGCACACGCTACCTGGCTCTGGCTGTGCAACAGGTTTTTGAGGATTTTCAAACTGACTTCTACTATACCGACCTTGAGGATAACATCTTGATAAAGTCGAAGTTCGACGATAATATCTACAATAACGACGACTTCCACATTCCCATCAAGTACAAGCTGTCTATTGAGGAATATCTGAAAATTCACGAAATAAACATCAACCGGAAGAGTGGTGATATGAAGCCGACACAGTCTCCCGAAATGTCGGAACACTTCTTCGACCTCTTCACCCACAACAAATTCAAGTCAAAGGACTATAAAGTGATGGAGCTCTTAAGGGTCAATTACCGAAACAGGAAGCACATCAGTATATGGGATGTGGAGAATAACAACACTCAGAAGAATCCACAGATAGCAGGATTGAGTGATTTTCTTTCCACTGTTAGGTTCAAGCCTGAATTTGAAGATAACCTGACGAAAGAAGAAATAGAGTTCCTTACAGGCGGTTGGTTTGAGGAATACATTTACTATAAGGTGGTAGATATTCTCCATCCCGAGCAGATTACACTGAACATGGTGATAAATCCTGACAATATTCAGCGTATTAACGAGCTCGACGTTGTCTATATGGTCAACAACAAACTCTACGTTATTGAGTGCAAGTCGGGTATTGAGTCGGAGAGTATGTTTAACAGTATTGTATACAAGGCTTGTGCGCTTAGGGAATCGTTTCTGGGTTGCCAGTGCAAATCGTTTATCTGCGCTTTGAAGAAAGACGATAACGACTTCTTGTCGCGCATCGCCCAAAATATGGACATCACATTTTGGGATTCCGACACCGTCACGAACAAGAAGGCACTTGAGAACGCTATAAAGCTGTCGATAGCCTATTAACTTAAAAGCGCTGCAATTCCACAGCGCTTTTTTTGCAAAATCTTACCATTGTAAGAAGGACAGAGACCAGCACAAAATTCTCCCAAAAACAATTATCTTTGTAGAAAACGGAGACGACTATGGCAGACAAGAGAAGATTTCCCCTCGGCATACAGACCTTCAGCGAAATTATTGAGGGCAACTACCTGTATGTAGACAAGACCGAGTACGTTTACAACCTGACGCACCAATTCAAGTACGTCTTTCTGTCCCGCCCGCGCCGTTTCGGCAAAAGTTTGCTGGCAAGTACCTTCCGCTCTTATTTCGAAGGGCGTAAAGAACTTTTCAAAGGGCTCAAAGCTGGAGAGTTGGAAAAAGATTGGGAAAAATACCCGGTGCTGCATTTCAACATGAGCCAGGCGAAGAAACAAGATGTCAAAGCCGCATACAATATGTTGGACTTGTTTCTCTCTAGATATGAGACAGTTTACGGAAGCAACGAAAAAGAAATTGAACTTAACGCCCGTTTGTCGGGCATCATCCAGCGTGCCCACCAACAGACAGGGAAGCCGGTCGTAATACTCATCGACGAGTACGACTCACCGATGCTTGAAGTGATGCACGACCCGAAAAAACTGGCCGATTTCCGCAACCTCTTCCGCTCGTTCTACAGCCCTATTAAGGATTGTGACGAGCACATCCGCTTCGCCTTCATCACAGGCATCAGCAAGTTCAGCCAGCTGAGCATTTTCAGTGAAATCAACAACTTGAAAAAAATCAGTATGCTCGATGCGTACGATGCCGTTTGCGGAATTGCCAAAGACGAGGCCCTGTTGCAATTACGTCCGCAAATCCAAGAGTTTGCAGATGCAAACGAATGGACATTCGACGAGGCTGTTGAACAGCTGACCCTGCAATACGACGGTTACCATTTCAGCAAGAAGTCACGCGACATATTCAACCCGTTCAGCCTACTGAACGCTCTAAACGACAAAGAGTTGAACAACTATTGGTTCGACAGCGGCACACCAAGCTGGCTGGTCAACCAACTCAAAAAATTCAACTTCAAGATTGAGCAGCTGGAAGGGGCCCAGACTGCCACAACCGACTTCGACGCGCCTACGGAGGGCATGACAACGGCCTTCCCCCTGCTCTACCAGAGCGGATACATCACCATCAAAGACTATAATAAAAAGCAAGAATTGTACACGCTTGCCGTTCCCAACAACGAAGTGCGTATAGGCTTGTACAGAAGCCTCATTCCCTACTACCTTGCACCAAGCACACAGGAATCGAACGTCTTTATTGCCAATTTCGGTGTCTGCCTGCAAGACGACAAGCTGGACGAGGCACTCCGCCTGATGCGCTCGTTCATCAGCGACATCCCTTACGACTATATGCAGGAGAAAGAGAAGAGCTACCACCTGATCTTCTTCCTCATAGCCCGTCTGCTCTGCCAGTTCGTCGATTCTGAGGTGAAAAACTCAGCTGGACGGAGCGATATGGTGCTGAAGACCCCGACCCACATCTACGTTTTCGAATTCAAGTTCCAGGGCAAGTTAGACAAGGCCCTGCTACAGATAGACGATAAGGGCTACCTTATTCCTTACGAGTGCGACGGGCGCCAACTCGTAAAAGTGGCGGTCAACTTTTCTACCGAAGGGCGCACCATCGACGGTTGGGCCATAGACCGGGGAAACGGGGCCGACTACACTGTGTTTGAATAGATTTTGCCCAAAAACAATTATCTTTGTAGAAAATGTAGACGATTATGGCAGACAAGAGAAGATTCCCCCTCGGCATACAGACCTTCAGCGAAATTATTGAGAGTAACTACCTGTATGTAGACAAGACCGAGTACGTTTACAACCTGACGCACCAATACAAGTACGTCTTCTTGTCCCGCCCGCGCCGTTTCGGCAAGAGTCTGCTAGCAAGTACCTTCCGCTCTTATTTCGAAGGACGTAAAGAACTTTTCAAAGGGCTCAAAATTGATGAATTGGAAAAAGAGTGGGTAGAATACCCGGTGTTCCACTTCAATATGAGTACTGCAAAATACACCGACATCGAGGACACGAAAAACAGACTTAATGCTATGATTTGTGACTATGAGGCGGTGTATGGTGAAGATGCCTATAACAAGGATATTAAAGGCCGACTACAAAGTCTGTTCAAAAGAGCCCACCAGCAAATGGGGAAGCCGGTCGTCATCCTTATCGACGAGTACGACTCGCCTATGCTTGAAGTGATGCACGACCCGAAGAAGCTGGCCGATTTCCGCAACCTCTTCCGCTCGTTCTACAGCCCCATCAAGGATTGTGACGAACACATCCGCTTCGCCTTCATCACAGGCATCAGCAAGTTCAGCCAGCTGAGCATTTTCAGTGAAATAAACAACTTGAAGAAAATCAGTATGCTCGATGCGTACGATGCTGTTTGCGGAATTGCCAAGGACGAGGCCCTGTTGCAATTACGTCCGCAAATCCAAGAGTTTGCAGATGCAAAAGAATGGACATTCGACGAGGCCGTAGAAAAGTTGACCCTGCAATACGACGGTTACCATTTCAGCAAGAAGTCACGCGACATATTCAACCCGTTCAGCCTACTGAACGCTCTAAACGACAAAGAGTTGAACAGCTATTGGTTCGACAGCGGCACGCCAAGCTGGCTGATCAAACAGCTCAAAAAATTCGATTTCAAGATTGAGCAGCTGGAAGGGGCCAAGACTGCCACCACCGACTTCGACGCGCCTACGGAGGGCATGACAACGGCCTTCCCCCTGCTCTACCAGAGCGGATATATCACCATTAAAGACTATAATAAAAAGCAAGAATTGTACACGCTTGCCGTTCCTAACAACGAAGTGCGTATCGGCTTGTACCGAAGCCTCATTCCCTTCTACCTCGCACCCGACACGCGAGAGTCGAACGTCTTTATTGCCAATTTCGGCGTCTGCCTGCAAGACGACCAGTTGGACGAGGCACTCCGCCTGATGCGCTCTTTCATAGGCGGCATTCCCTACGACTATATGCAGGAGAAAGAGAAGAGCTACCACCTGATTTTCTTCCTGATAGCCCGTCTGCTCTGCCAGTTTGTCGATTCCGAGGTGAGAAGTTCAGCCGGACGGAGCGATATGGTGCTAAAGACCCCGACCCACATCTACGTTTTCGAATTCAAGTTCCAGGGCAAGTTAGACAAGGCCCTGCTACAGATAGACGAAAAAGGCTACCTTATTCCTTACGAGTGCGACAGACGACAACTCGTAAAGGTGGCAGTCAACTTTTCTACTGAAGGACGCACCATCGACGGTTGGGCAATTGACCGGGGAAACGGGGCCGACTACACCGTGTTTGAATAGATTTTAATTTTTTGCAGGTTTTAGCCTTGAAAGGTAGACAGTGTCTACCTTTCAAGGCTATTTTTTTATATATGGTGGAGAAGATTGAACCTTGCAACGAAAAATCTCATAAACATTAATAGGGAAAATGCCACGCAATAGCTTTGCATACAGCCTTCAGAACATTTTCGGAACTTTGCATCCGTAATCGCTAACAACGGTTACCGACCCAGCCAGAAATCATCTGACTGAACAGGTTGTAATTGGTCCACAGCCCCAGTGGCTGACACAACCCAAACTCATATAGCACGTATGCAGTACAGTGCGGCATGGGTTTGTAACTATAATAAAGTACTGCTAATTAAAATTAAATAATAATGACACAAAAAATAGAACAACAAGCAGCCAACACAATTAAGTATTACGCCGGGGTGGCTGCCGGCATTGGTGCAATTCCAGTGCCGTGTTCCGACGCTGTGCTCCTTTCTGGTCTGCAGATCAAGATGGTGAAGGACATTTTCGAAAAGTTTGGTATAATGGCCAGTTTCGTCGACTATGCCGCCGAACTTATCGCTTCACGCATCGCCACGCAGGTTGGTAAGTCTGTCGCAGGTAACCTGTTGAAGCTGATTCCAGGCGTGGGCTCGGTTATCGGAGGTGCAGTCAATGCGAGTGTGGCTTCGGGTGTGACCTACGCACTCGGATGTGGAACAGTCAAGGCTGCTAAAACGATTGTAGAGAATGGCTGGCAGCGCAACAGTAGTATGATTGTGAGCGTATTGAAGCAGTGCCTTTAACAAGAAGGGTTGCCAATTGCGCAATGGTTCATCCGGACTTGTTCCGGCTTCTCGTTCCATGGGTAATGTCTGGCAGACGTTGCCACATGAGACTGTTTTAAGTATTTTATTAATATAAAATTTAAATTCTAATGAATTTAATGATAAAGGCGTTTACGTCCGTAGTCCTACTTGTCGCAGGGTCAACACTGGGCAAGAAGACGCTGGACCAGGCCAAAAAGAAATTATAGGTGGTTGACATTTTCTCCAGCCCACAGTGGCTGATTCTACCCAACACCGCAAGGAGCGTATGCAGTACAGTCTGCCGAGCGGTGTCGCGAAACAACAAAATACCTGTACTGTTTCATATAATTCATATTTAAATGTTAAAAGAATTAATTAAGTTATTAGGCCCTTGGGGCGAAGTCGCTGAAACTGCTGGTGTTAAACTCGGCGAAGTGTTGAACGATATTATTGACGACATTTTTCCGGAAGATGACAACCATGCCAAGTAAGCCCTTATTTCGTACACCACCGCAAGGCGACTTTTTTCCTGTTGGTAAAGTGAATTACGCAGCAAGCCTGCTTTCCCAACAGCGGCTAACACAAACGGCTATGCTGCGACACCTGAAGTATGCGTTACAGCCTTAAAACTGTTCCGCATACTTTTTTCTTATTGGACAGTATCAGCAAAAACAATAAATTTGCGTTAATGGAGTGCTGAATTCTGCAACCACATAGTATTCTAGAAAAGAATCTTAATCATACACCAACACCATACATGTCCTCTATAAATATTTCAAGAATTGAAGCAGAGCGTTTCCGCATCATCGACTCACTGCTATCTGACCTGAAAATAGACACCACAACGGAGGTAATCTCTGAAAAATGCGAAGCTGAGCTAGAAAAAAAAGGATTTAAGCCTGATGCAAGTGAAAGAACCATCAATAACGATATTAATAAGATGAGGGCTTTCATTAAAGAAAAACTTGCCGGAAAACTAAACGAGGACGACGAGGTCATCTGCGAAGTTAAGGCACATTATACCATAGAAGGCGAAAAAACTGAAGTCGACGAACCTGATAGTGTTGCAAATATCTGCCGAGAAACCATCATAAGCTGTTTAACCGATCGAAACAACTTCTATAATAAATCGGACCTGCTAAAAACCTGTAACGCACAGCTAGAAGAAAAAGGGCTTAAAAACATAGGACCTAAAAAGTTAAACAGCATCATGGATAAGATTAAAGGAATTAAAGAAGTTCCGAAATGCTGGCGGTATACCCAACCGAACTTCTCAATCAGCAGGTTCATTCCTGACACAGAAATGTTCGCCAATTTCCAACAACTGGTCCAATTCCTAGAAAGCCTGCCTTCCGACATGTACGACTGGGCAAACGAGGCAGCAGAACACATAAAGGAATCGTTCCATCTGCCAACCGTTACTGAAGACTTGTTGTCTTTTGACAAAAACGACAACGATAACCTGAAATCGTGCTTTCCGGAAATTCTTACGGCAATTACCGAGAAAAGAACCATTACCATCTACTACACTTCACGCAAATCGAGCATAGAGAAGGAAAAAGAAGAAGAGAAGACCGTGTCGCCCTACTTTTTGAAACAATACGGGAAAAGTTGGCAACTTTATGCGAAAGTGGTTGGTTCGAAACACAAATACGACCAATTCTCGCTCGAACGCATTGTTGACTACAAAGACAGCGAGGCCCCGTACGAACCGACTGACATTGACTTCTGCAAAGAGTTGAAAGACGTCATTGGCTTCACCATACCCAACCACAAGCACCGTGTTGAACACATAAAGCTACTTGTGTCGGAAGGCAAATATCGCTTCCTCCTCGACGCTCCTCTCCACCATACGCAACATTTGATTGAAAAGAGCGGGAAAGACTACATTGTAGGTATTGACGTTACACCCAACCTGGAACTTGAAAAACAACTGCTCCTCCACCTCGACGGGGTTACGGTTTTGGAGCCGGCACCGCTCAAAGAACAGATAGAAGATTACCTGAAAACAGCCCTAAGGAGATACACCGGAAAGGACACTCTCTAACAGCGTACGCCCAGCAGACCGACTATCTGGTTGGCATAGGCAGCTATGTTTTCCGGCGGAAAATGTCCCGCACCTATTCCAAAAAATGCACAACCTTTCCCTCCATAATAGGCCACACCCTGCTCTACCAGTCCAGCCATAGCGTTCACCAGTTTAGCGGCATCATGTCCGTAATAGGTGAGTTCGTGGTTGTTGTAGAGCAGCAGGCGTCCGTAAGGGTAGAGTCGGTCAACCAGCGGTGAGAAGTGTGACAAGTCCGTTTTCAGCACTTTTATGCCCTGCCGCAGGGCCACCCGCAGCACTTCTTCTTCGGCCATAGCCTCTTCCTCGGCCGTAACGCCCTGCATTTGCCGGTCTTTAAGCCGGACGTCTGCTATTTCATTGTCAGAGGCTCCTATCTGCCTCATGCCGTCAATGTAGGCGGCATCGTTGGCAGCCACCAATTGTTGGAAACGGGTTAGGGCTACCCCTAGCACGGCAGCCACCTGCGCAATGGCGGCCGGTTTGCCACTGTTGTCGTTGTGGTGGTCAACCAGCACATAGTTTACCCCATTAGGGGGTAAACCCCTCAGTTCTATTCCATAATACAGGGCTCCCACATCCGACATATCGTTATAGTAAGCCGACAATTCTGCATTTTTCCACGACAAGTCCTTGTCAATATATTCTTCCCCCTTATCTTCCAACAACTGCCTAATGGTCTCCATCTCCAAATCGTGGCCACCCAATAAGAACACCCTGCGCATAACCTGAACCTGTTAGTC
>ODAI014534310.1_pt1 | contig 42765 bp, 27 predicted proteins | sample 1539321 | NCBI WGS metagenome assembly ODAI01 (sample SAMN02144231, study PRJEB22623) | gut metagenome | biome: sheep rumen | host: Ovis aries | place: New Zealand
AGATGTCGTATATGATTATTGGGCAAGTTACATGTCGGATTTCGACGGTTTTATTTATGATATAAATGGGGAGCTCTTGCCACAAGGAATATATCATATACGGGAGATGAAAGATTGGAAATGTGTCTTTTATACCAAAGCCGGAGGAGAACAGCTATGAGAAAGAGGATCGTAAAAGCCCTGCTGCTGATACCTATGTTGGTAGCTATGGTAGCATTTGCCGGGTGTGGCAAAGACAATCAAGCAGAGAGCAAAGAGAAAAACTTGGATATGTCATTGTCCATATTCAATAGTGGTGAAGGCAAGAGTAAAGAATGGTTGAATAGCAATGAGCCCATCATCTTTCAATTAATCATTCGAACGTCTTCAAATCTAATCTTAGCGAGCGACTTAAAAAGCGACGATCTGATTGTAGGAGATGATTTCTTTTCTGTTTATACAGAAGATGGTAAATTGCTGCGAGCACCTCAAATGGAAAATCTCTCAATAGAGGTGATGGAAATAGCCAAGGAAGTGTACGTGATTCGTTATCTGTGGGATTCCATGTTTTTCGAAAAAGGTAATTACTATACTGAATTTAATGTACGATATAATTCAACTCCTGGGCAGAAGGAAAAACACTATAAAACAGAAACCTTTAAAAAATCATTTGAAATTAAATAGCTTATGAGGTTAACGGCAACAGCCACACGCTCGACACATCGTCGTGGCCGAAGGGCATTTACATAGTCAGGGCTATTGTCGACAAAGAGATTCTTTCAGAGAAAATCACTATTCAATAATCAGTATGTGAGTGGGCTGCCGTGGGGCAGCCCACTCCCGGTATATGACACAATCCGTGCGTATCGGTCGTTGCCTTCCATCGTCTATCTGAGGCTATCCTGACAAAAGCTTTGGGGTGCAAACGCGTGTTTTAGGTTAAAAAAACAAATATTTCTTTATTATATTAGGTGGTTCGGCGAAAAATGAGTACCTTTGCACCTCAATTTTGCATAAACATAAAAAACAAGATAAAGAAAGATGAAAATTCAATTTGAAAGCGCAGACAAGGTGAATGGTCTGATGACCCTTACCGTTGAAGAGGCAGACTACAAGGAGAATGTCGAGAAGACACTCAAGGACTATCGTAAAAAGGCTAATATCCCCGGCTTCCGCCCGGGTATGGTGCCCATGGGACTCATTAAGCGCCAGTTTGGCACATCGGTGAAGGTCGACGTGATCAACAAGGCTCTTGGCGAGCAGATTTATAAATACGTGCGTGAGAACAACATCCAGATGCTGGGCGAGCCGCTGCCTGCTGAGAATCAGGAGCCGGTGGACATTGAGGGTGAGGCTCCCTACGTGTTCAAGTTCGACGTGGCTGTAGCCCCCGAATTTAAAATTGAGCTGAACGGAAAGAACAAGATTGACTATTATAATATCGAGGTTGACGACAAACTGATTGACAATCAGGTGGATATGTTCGCCAGCCGCAGTGGTCATTATGACAAGGTGGAGGAGTACGATGCCGAGAAGCGCGACATGCTGAAGGGCGACCTCAAGGAGCTCGATGCCGACGGCAACGTGAAGGAAGACGGTATCATGGTAGAAACCGCCCTGCTGATGCCGCAGTACATCAAAGAGGAAGACCAGAAGAAACTCTTCGACAATGCCAAGTTGGGCAGCGTGATCACCTTCAATCCCCGCAAGGCATATCCTGACAATGACTCTGAGATTGCCTCGCTGCTGAAGATCGACCGCGAGAAGGCAAAGGACGTGACGTCTGACTTCACTTATCTCGTGACCGAGATCCAGCGCTTTGTGAAGGCTGAGGTGAACCAGGAACTGTTCGACCAGGTGTATGGCGAGGGCAACGTGAAGAGCGAAGAGGAGTTCCGCGGTAAGATTGCCGAGGGTATCAAGGCTCAGCTGGCCCTCGACTCCGACTACCGCTTCCTGCTCGACGTTCGCAAGTATTGCGAGCAGAAAGTAGGCAACCTGACCTTCCCCGATGCCATTCTGAAGCGCGTGATGCTGAACAACAATAAGGACAAGGGCATGGAGTTCGTAGAGAAGAACTACGAGCAGAGCATCAAGGAACTGACCTGGCATCTCATCAAGGAGCAACTCGTGGCTGCCTATAATATTAAGGTGGAAGAGAATGACATCCTGGAGGCTGCCAAAGGTGCTGCCCGTGCCCAGTTCGCACAGTATGGCATGAGCAATGTTCCTGAGGAGTATCTGGAGAACTATGCCAAGGAGATGATGAAAAAAGAAGAAAACATTCAGGGATTCGTCGACCGCAGCATAGACCAGAAACTCATCGTTGCACTGAAGAACGGTGTGAAGCTGAACGAGAAGAGCATCTCGCTCGACGACTTCAATAAGTTGATGGAAGCCTAATTTTACTTTTTTTAGAAAAAAAACTTCTTGAAATAGAGAGGTTATCGACTTTTTTTATTAATTTTGTTCCTACGAACATAAAATAAAAGGTCGATGACCTCTTTTCGTGTCTTAAAAAGAATAAGAAAATATGACAGATTTTAGAAAATATGCTACCAAGCATCTTGGTTTGAATGGAATGATGCTTGACGATGTGATGAGAGCCCAGGCGCAGTATTTGAATCCCTATATTCTGGAGGAGCGTCAGTTGAATGTGACGCAGATGGATGTGTTCTCGCGCCTGATGATGGACCGTATTATTTTCTTGGGAACAGAGATTGACGACTATACTGCCAACACGCTGCAGGCTCAGTTGCTTTATCTCGACTCTGCCGACCCCGGTAAAGATATCTCAATCTATATCAACTCTCCCGGCGGAAGTGTTACTGCCGGTCTGGGCATCTACGACACCATGCAGTTTATCACGAGCGACGTGGCTACCATCTGCACCGGAATGGCTGCCTCGATGGCTGCCGTGCTGCTGGTGAGCGGTACCGAGGGCAAGCGCTCGGCACTGACCCACAGCCGTGTGATGATTCATCAGCCGCTGGGCGGTGTGCAGGGCCAGGCCAGCGATATTGAGATTGAGGCCAAGGAAATCATGAAGTTCAAGAAAGAACTTTACACTATTATCTCAGAGCATTCGCATACACCCTATGAGAAGGTATGGGCTGACAGCGACCGCAACTATTGGATGAATGCTGAGGAAGCCAAGGAGTATGGAATGATTGACGAGGTGCTGAAGAGGAAGAAATGATGAGAAAATCTTGCAGTTTTTGTGGTAGGAGTGATAAAGAGGTAAAACTGCTGATCACTGGTATCAGCGGCTATATCTGTGAGGACTGTGCTATGCAGGCCTATCAGATAGCGCAAGAGTCGGGCGTGTTTGGCAAGAAAGGCAAGAAAGGCACCGCGGCTCCGAAGCTCAAGAAAGTGCCCAAGCCTCGCGAGATCAAGGAGTTTCTCGACCAATATGTCATCGGACAGGACGATGCCAAGCGCTATTTGGCCGTTTCTGTGTACAATCACTATAAGCGTTTGCAGCAACCCGCCGACGACGGTGTGGAGATAGAGAAAAGCAACATCATCATGGTGGGCAGCACGGGCACAGGCAAGACGCTGCTGGCACGTACCATTGCCAAGTTGCTCGACGTGCCGTTCACCATTGTCGATGCCACAGTGTTCACCGAGGCCGGTTATGTGGGCGAGGACGTGGAGAGCATTCTCAGCCGTCTGCTGCAGGTGGCCGACTACGATCAGGAGGCTGCCGAACGGGGCATTGTGTTTATCGATGAGATAGACAAGATTGCACGCAAGAGCGACAACCCCTCTATCACACGCGATGTCAGCGGCGAGGGCGTTCAGCAGAGTCTGCTGAAACTGCTCGAGGGAACGGTCGTCAATGTGCCGCCACAGGGCGGGCGCAAGCACCCTGATCAGGAGTATATTCATCTCGATACGCGCAACATCCTGTTCATCTGCGGCGGTGCCTTCGACGGTATCGAGCGCAAGATAGCCCAACGGATGAATACCCATGTGGTGGGTTATAACTCTGTTCAGAATGTAAGGAATATTGACAAGGAAGACCTGATGAAGTATATCCAACCGCAAGACTTGAAGTCGTTCGGACTGATTCCCGAGATTATCGGGCGCCTGCCAGTGCTGACGCATTTGAATCCGCTCGACCGCCATGCCTTGCGTAGTATCCTGACAGAGCCCAAGAACTCTATCGTGAAACAGTATGTCAAACTTTTTGAGATGGATGGCATCAAACTGACGTTCGATGACGACGCCCTCGACTATATGGTCGACAAGGCAGTTGAATATAAGCTTGGAGCGCGCGGTCTGCGGTCAATTGTCGAGAATGTCATGATGGATGCCATGTACGAGATACCCTCGAAGCGGGTGAAGACCTTCAAGGTGACACTCGACTACACAAAAGAACAGTTGGAGAAATCGATGCTGCAACATCGGAACTCTGCCTAATAACCTTAAATGATACACACACACTACTTTTACCATGACCAAAGAAGTTAATCTGACCTTAAAACTGAAGCAATATTTTGGCTTTGATAAGTTCAAGGGCGATCAGGAGGCTATTATCCGGAATGTCCTTGATGGCAATGACACATTTGTATTGATGCCTACAGGAGGGGGCAAGTCGCTGTGCTATCAGCTGCCGTCGCTGCTGATGGAAGGCACAGCCATTGTCATCTCGCCGCTTATCGCCTTAATGAAGAATCAGGTGGATGTGATTAACGGTATGAGTGAGGTGAATGGTGTGGCTCATTATCTGAACTCATCGCTCAACAAGGCGGCCATCGACCAGGTGAAGGCCGACATCCTGAGCGGTGTCACGAAGTTGCTCTATGTGGCTCCCGAGTCGCTGACAAAAGAAGAGAATGTGGACTTCCTGAAAACTGTCAAGATCTCTTTCTATGCCATCGATGAGGCTCACTGTATCTCGGAATGGGGACATGACTTCCGGCCTGAGTACCGCCGCATCCGTCCTATCATCAACGAGATAGGAAAGGCGCCGGTCATTGCCCTTACGGCAACGGCCACCGACAAGGTGCGCACCGATATCAAGAAGAACTTGGGTATCGTCGACGCAGCTGAATTCAAAAGCTCGTTCAATCGCCCCAATCTCTACTACGAGGTGAGACCCAAGACCAAGGACATTGATAAGCAAATTATCATGTTCATCAAGCAGAATCCCGGCAAGAGCGGTATTATCTACTGTCTCTCGCGCAAGAAAGTTGAGGAGCTGGCAGCCATTCTGCAGGCCAACGACATCAAGGCTGCTCCTTATCATGCCGGCCTTGACTCGGTGACCCGCTCGCAGACACAAGACGATTTCCTGATGGAGGAGATTGACGTCATCGTGGCCACCATTGCCTTCGGCATGGGAATCGACAAGCCCGACGTGCGCTTTGTCATCCACTATGATATTCCAAAGAGCCTTGAGGGCTACTATCAGGAAACCGGACGAGCTGGCCGTGACGGTGGGGAGGGTAAGTGCATTACCTTCTATGCCAACAAGGACTTGCAGAAACTCGAGAAATTCATGGAAGGAAAGCCTGTGGCAGAGCAGGATATCGGCCGACAGTTGTTGCAAGAGACGGCTGCTTATGCTGAGTCGTCGGTATGCCGTCGGAAGATGCTGCTCCACTATTTTGGTGAGGAGTACAACAAGGATAACTGTGGTAACTGCGACAATTGTCTGCATCCGAAGACCAAGATTGAGGCTCAGGAGGCTTTGCAAATCGTGCTCCGGGCCATCATCGCCATCAAAGAGAACTTCCGTACTGACTATGTCATCGACTTCGTCACCGGTAAGGAGAGTAATGAGATACTGGCTCATAAGCATCAGGAGCTGGAGGAATTCGGCTCGGGCGAGGACGAGAGCGACAAGTTGTGGAATCCCGTCATCCGGCAGGCGCTCATCGCCGGCTATCTGAAGAAAGACGTGGAGAACTATGGACTGCTGAAGGTGACGGCGGCGGGGAAGAAATTCCTCAAGAAACCGACCAGTTTCATGATTGTTGAGGACGCCGAGTTTAAGGACTACGATGATGATACTCCTATTGATGGCGGAGGAACGGCTCTTGACCCGACGCTTCATTCTATACTGAAAGACCTGCGCAAGAAAGTGGCGCAGAAGCAGAAGGTGCCCCCTTATGTGGTGTTCCAGGATGTGTCGCTCGAGCAGATGGCCACCATCTATCCTGTCACCATGGAGGAACTGCAGAATATCCAGGGTGTGGGTGCCGGTAAGGCCAAGCGCTATGGAAAAGAGTTTATCGACCTGATAAGTAAGTATTGTAAGGAAAATGAGATAGAGCGCCCCGAGGAACTTCGTGTGCGCACGGTGGCCAAGAAGTCGATGCTGAAAGTGAAAATCATCCAGAGCATCGACCGGCAAGTGGCCCTCGACGACATAGCCAACGCACAAGGCATTGATTTCGATGAGTTGCTCGACGAGGTGGAGGCCATTGTCTACAGCGGAACGAAACTCAACATTGACTATTTCCTTGAGGAGGTGATGGACGAAGACCACGTTGACGATATCTACGACTATTTCATGGAGAGCGATACTGACAATCTGGATGACGCCATGGAAGAGCTGGGCGAAGACTACAGCGAGGATGAGGTACGCCTGGTCCGCATCAAGTTCTTGTCGGAGATGGCCAATTAATTCCTGATAAGCGATTGAAGTTATAAGCATGTTTGACGGCTGCCGGAGGAGCGTGTAGCCGTCAAACATGCTTTTAACTCCGTTAAATCGTATTAACGGACATGTTATTTCGCAAAAAAGTAGTGCTAGTCTGAGAAATTATTGCTAATTTTGCACGCAATAAATTTTAAACGACTATATGGCTTCATTTGTTGCAGACAAAATTGTGATGGACGGTCTGACGTTTGACGACGTCCTGTTAATCCCCGCTTATTCAGAAGTACTGCCCAAGACGGTAGAGTTGAAAACCCTGTTCTCGCGTAACATCGAGCTGAATGTCCCGTTTGTTACGGCCGCCATGGACACTGTCACGGAGTCGCGGATGGCTATTGCCATTGCGCGCGAGGGTGGCATTGGTGTGGTTCATAAGAACATGTCGATAGAGGATCAAGCCCGTCAGGTCGCTATTGTCAAGCGTGCCGAGAACGGAATGATCTACGACCCTGTGACGATTCGCCGGGGAAGCACGGTGGCCAATGCGCTGGACATGATGGCCGAGTATCATATCGGCGGTATTCCCGTGGTCGACGAGGAGAACCACCTGGTAGGTATCGTCACCAACCGCGACCTGCGTTTTGAGCGCCGTTTGGACCATCCCATCGACGATGTGATGACCAGTGAGAACCTGGTGACGACACATCAGCAGACCGATCTGGCTGCCGCTGCCCAGATTCTGCAGGAGAATAAGATTGAGAAACTGCCCGTTGTTGATGCCAACAACAAACTGGTGGGCCTGATTACCTATAAGGATATCACCAAGGCAAAGGATAAACCCATGGCGTGTAAGGACGAGAAAGGCCGTCTGCGCGTGGCAGCCGGTGTGGGTGTGACCTTCGATACCCTTGAGCGCATGCAGGCTTTGGTCGACGCCGGTGCCGACGCCATTGTTATTGATACGGCTCACGGTCATTCTAAGGGCGTTATCGAAAAGTTGGATGAGGCAAAGCGGTCGTTCCCGAACATTGACATCGTGGTGGGTAACGTCGCTACCGGAGCTGCCGCCCGTATGCTGGTGGAGCATGGAGCAGATGCCATCAAGGTGGGCATCGGTCCGGGTTCTATCTGCACGACGCGTGTGGTGGCTGGCGTGGGCGTACCACAGCTCAGTGCCGTCTACGACGTATACAGCGCACTGAAGGGAACTGGCGTTCCATTGATTGCTGATGGCGGCTTGCGCTATTCGGGTGATATTGTGAAAGCACTGGCAGCCGGCGGCAGCTCAGTGATGATTGGGTCGCTGGTGGCTGGCACTGAGGAAAGCCCCGGTGATACCATTATTTACAACGGCCGTAAGTTCAAGAGCTATCGTGGCATGGGTTCGCTCGAGGCCATGGAGCAGAAGCATGGCTCTAAGGACCGTTATTTCCAGGGCGACACCGTGGAGGCTAAGAAACTGGTTCCAGAGGGCATTGCCGGACGCGTGCCTTACAAAGGAACTGTTCAGGAGGTGATCTACCAGCTGACAGGTGGCCTGCGCTCGGGTATGGGCTATTGTGGTGCTGCAAGCATCGAGAAACTGCATGATGCCAAGTTCACCCGCATCACCAATGCCGGAGTGCTGGAGAGTCATCCGCACGACATCACCATCACCAGTGAAGCCCCGAACTACAGTCGTCCTAACGATTAAAACGATTAATACGAACAAAAAGACAAGCTAGATAGATGATAGTTATGAAGAAATTGACAACGACTCTCGCTCTGTTTGCCGTGGCAGTCGGCTGTCTGGCGGTAGCGCCACAGTCCGACGATGTGGTAATCATGACCGTGAACGGAGTTCCCGTGACCCGTTCGGAGTTTGAGTACTCTTACAACAAGAACAACTCAGAGGGTGTGATTGATAAGAAAACAGTAGATGAATACGTGGATCTCTTCATTAACTACAAGTTGAAAGTGGCGGCAGCTCTTGATGCGAAGTTGGATACGCTGACCTCGTTTAAAGATGAGTTTGCCATGTATCGCGATCAGCAGATACGTCCGTCGTTTGTCGAGGATGCTGACTTGCTGGCCAAGGCACGCGAGACCTACAACGACACAAAAGAGCGTATCGGTCCGAAAGGACTCATCATGCCTGCTCATATCTTGATGCGTCTGGCCCAGAAGGCCCCCAAAAGCGAGCAAGACAAGGCAAAAGCACGTATCGATTCTATTTATCAGGCTTTGCAGCAGGGCGCTGATTTCGCCGAACTGGCCAAGAAACTGTCGCAAGATCCTGGTTCAGCAGCCAATGGCGGCTTACTGCCCTGGCTGGGTCCGGGCCAGACATTGCCTGAATTTGAGCAGGAGGCCTATGCCCTGCAACCAGGTCAGATGAGCAAACCGTTTCTCTCGCCCGCAGGCTATCATATTATTCTGATGAAGGAGCGTAAGCAGCTGGAACCGTTCGACTCGCTGAAGAACGACATTTTGAGGTTCCTCGAGCAGCGGGGCATTCGTGAACGGATAGCCGACGAGAAGATCCAGGCTGCAGTGAATGCCTCGAACGGTACGCTCACTGCTGCAAAACTGATGGAACAGCGTGCCAATGAGATGGCTGAGAAAGACCCCGACCTGAAGAATCTCATCCGGGAGTACCATGACGGTCTGCTGCTCTTTGAGATCAGCACACGAGAGGTGTGGGACAAGGCTGCAAAAGATGAGGCCGGACAGAGAGCTTATTTCAATGCCAACAGGAAGAAATACAACTGGGATGAACCACGGTTTAAGGGAATGGCCTATCATGTGAAAAACAAGGCCGACGTGAAGGCCGTGCGCAACTGTGTGAAGAATGTTCCTTTCGACCAGTGGGCAGAGCGTCTGCGCAAGACTTTCAATAACGACTCTATCATCCGCATCCGCGTAGAGAAAGGTATCTTCAAGAAAGGTGACAATGCCCTGATTGACAAGAAAATTTTCAAACAGGATGTGACGGTGACACCCGTGAAGGACTATCCCATTGATGCTACCTTCGGTAAGAAACTGAAGAAAGGCCCCGAGGAGTATCAGGATGTGAAGCAGCTGGTCATTGCTGACTATCAGGACACCCTCGAAAAGGAGTGGGTGGCCGAGTTGCGCAAACGCTATCCTGTGGTCGTCAACAAAGAAGTGTTGAAAACAGTAAACAAACATAAGTAATATCCAATGAAACTAGGACAGAGAATCAGCCTGTGTGTGGTGGCCGTGATGTTGGTTGCCGCAGGAATGAGCGCCGGAATCAGAAAAGGCGATCGTTCGGGCGATGACAATAAGGAGAAGAAGGATACGGTAAAAGCAGAAGTACGAGCCCCTGAGCATAGTATCGTTGATGAGGTGATATGGGTGGTTGGCGATGAACCCATCCTCAAATCAGACGTCGAGACGATGCGCCTGCAAGGAGACATGGAAGGTTATAAGTTTTCCGGTAATCCAGACTGTTCGATCCCTGAGCAATTGGCTGTGCAGAAGCTTTTCTTGCATCAGGCAGAGATTGACAGTGTGGAGGTGACCGAGGCCGAGATTGCCCAGGACATTGACTGGCAGATTGAGGCTTGGACGCAGGCCATTGGCAGCCGTGAGAAACTGGAGGAGTATAAGAAGCAGACCATCTCGCAGATGCGTCAGGATATGCATGACGATATCAAGAACCGCAAGCTCATCCAGAAAATGAAGATGCAGTTAGTGGAGGATGTCACTGCCACTCCGGCCGATGTGCGTAACTATTTTAAGAACCTGCCGGAAGACAGTATCCCGTTCGTCCCCACTACCGTTGAGGTTCAGCTGATTACGAATGCTCCGAAGATCTCACAAGATGAGATTAACCGCGTAAAAGACCAACTGCGTGAGTATACAGACCGTGTGACGAAAGGCGAGATCACTTTTGCCACATTGGCTCGTTTGTATTCTGAAGACCCAAGCTCTGCCCGACAAGGTGGCGAACTAGGCTATATGGGACGTGGCGTGCTCGATCCGGCATTTGCCGCTGTGGCTTTCAACCTCACTGATCCGAAGAAAATCTCGAAGATTGTTGAGACAGAATTCGGTTTCCACATCATTCAGTTGATCGACAAGCGTGGCGACAAGTTGAACTGCCGTCATATTCTGATGAAACCGAAAGTGGATCCTGAGGCTATTGAGAAAACCAAATTGCGTCTTGACTCTATTGCTGATGATATCCGTGCGTCGAAGTTCTCGTTTGAGGAGGCAGCCACTTATATCTCGGATGACAAAGATACACGCAACAACCACGGTTTGATGGCCTTTACCGACAGGGAGACACAAACCCGTACATCGAAATTCCGCATGCAAGACCTGCCCAGTGAGATCGCCCGCGTGGTAGACACTTTGAAAGTGGGACAGGTGTCGAAATCGTTTGATATGATCAACGACAAAGGAAAGACGGTCTGTGCTATTGTGAAGTTGAAGAGCCGTGTGGATGGTCACCGTGCTACCATTACCGAAGACTTCCAGACCATGAAGAATGTCGTTGTTGCTCAGCGCAAGGACGAATTTCTGAAGGAATGGGTGAAGAACAAGCTGAAGACCATCTATGTACGTGTGAACGATCGTTACAAAGACTGCGATTTTGAGTACGAAGGCTGGATTAAGTAAGGAAAGGTGCTTGGATCGTATGCGGGTGAGCAAAAGATGTCTGTTTATATTGGTTTTGTGTTTCTTGGGTCTTTGTCTGGCACAGTCGAAAGGTCCCAGGAAGCATAAGCGCGCTAAGACTACCGATGAGCGCGTCTATCTTTTGCATGCCGATGAATTACGGTACGACCAATACGGTTCGGTCCCTGATGCGCAGATTGTGAAAGGAAAAGTGTCGTTCCGTCACAAGGGCGCCCATCTTACCTGCGACAGTGCCTATTTCTACGAAAGTTCCAATTCATTCGACGCTTTCGGACATGTGCGTCTGCGCCAGGGCGACACGCTGACATTGGTGAGCGACTATGCCTATTACGACGGCAACGACCAGATGGCCTATGCCCGAAGGAATGTGGTGCTCACTCACAGAGGCTCAAAACTCTATACCGACAGTTTGGTGTACGACCGCCTATATGATATGGGATGGTTTGTGGAAGGAGGAAAACTGGTTGACAAGAAGAATGTGCTGACAAGCGACTGGGGCGAATATCATGCTGACACACGCGAGGCGGTATTCAACTATAATGTGAATCTGAAGAATCCCAAGTTCCTGTTGACCACAGACACGCTCTATTACGACACTAAGACCAGTATTGCACACATGGTGGGCCCGTCGAAGGTGACTTCCGACGGTAGTGTCATCAACACAAAAGATGGATACTACGACACCAACAAGGAGCGAGCCCAGTTGTTCGGGCGCTCAACGGTCGTGGATAAAGACAAAAAGATTACGGCCGACAGCCTTTTCTATGACGAGAAAAACGGCATAAGCGAAGGCTATCGTAACGTGGTGTATGTCGATGAGGCCAACATGAACAAGATGACTTGTAATGAGTTTAAGTATAACGAGAAAACAGGCTGTGGCTATGCCGCGAATAATCCGGTGTTGATGGATTATTCGCAGAAAGATACATTATGGGTGCATTCCGATACCATGAGAATCGAGGCATTCAACTATGATACTGATTCTGTGTATCGGAAAGTGCATTGTTATAACAAGGTGCGTGCTTACCGCGTGGACGTTCAGGCAGTATGTGACTCATTGGTATACAACTCGCTAGACTCGTGCATGACCATGTATCGTGATCCTATCACCTGGTATGGCGAAAGACAATTGCTCGGAGAGAGAATAGAGGTATTCATGAAGGACTCTACTGTTGATCGTGGACGTGTGATCGGGCAAGCTCTCTCAGTAGAGAAGACACATGGTGAAGATCATTACAATCAGATTTCATCGCAACGGATGTATGCCTTCTTCCGTAACGGAGAGGTGTATAGGAGTGATGCGGGGGGTAATGTGCTGACTGTTTTTTATCCTGTTGAGGAAAAAGACACCACCTTGCTGGCACATAATTATCTGGAAACCGACACCATGTCGATGTTTATGGAAAAGCGCCAGTTGCTGAAGATATGGGCTTCGAAGCATACAGGCACATGGTATCCTATCACTCAAATCCCCCCGTCGAAGCGCTTCCTTCCACAATTTGCATGGTTTGACTATATTCGTCCGCTCAACAAAGATGATATCTTCGAGTGGCGAGGGAAGAAAAGTGGCACAGAACTAAAAGAGATTCCTCGTAGGGAAGCTCCTTTGCAGCGTCTTTCGAAAGAAAAGCAGGTGGCCGTCAAGCCACAGGCAGAGGGAGAATAATTGCTGTTATCAATACATATCAAGCTTCATAGCAGAGCATGTCAGACATTATACAACTATTACCCGATTCAGTCGCCAACCAGATTGCTGCTGGTGAGGTGATTCAGAGACCAGCCTCAGTCATCAAGGAGTTGGTTGAGAATGCTGTGGATGCTGGTGCTGATGAGATTCACGTGATGGTTGTGGATGCCGGGCGGACGTCCATTCAGGTGATTGACAATGGCAAAGGCATGTCGGAGACAGATGCCCGTCTGGCCTTTGAGCGGCATGCCACCTCAAAGATCCGGAAAGCCGATGACTTGTTTGCACTGACAACGATGGGTTTTCGTGGCGAGGCCCTGCCGTCGATAGCTGCAGTGGCACAGGTTGAGCTGAAAACAAGGATGGAAACCGATGAAATAGGGACCTGCCTGTCGATATCCGCCTCTAAGGTGGTAGGGCAAGAACCTGTCTCGTGCCCTGTGGGGAGTAATTTCATGGTCAGCAATTTGTTCTTTAACGTTCCTGCAAGACGTAAGTTCCTAAAATCGAATGCTACCGAACTGAATAATATCATGGCGGCATTTGAGCGCATTGTGCTGGTCAATCCGCAGATTGCTTTCACGTTCCATAGCAATGGGGTAGAGGTGTACAACCTGAGGAAATGCGGGTTTCGGCAGCGTATCGTCGATATGTATGGCAAGAAGATCAGTCAGGACCTTTTGCCCGTCGAGGCTGATACCACGATGTGTAAGATAACCGGATTTGTGGGGAAACCGGAGTCGGCACGGAAAAAAGGCGCCCATCAATTCTTCTTCGTCAACGGAAGATTCATGAGGCATCCTTATTTCCATAAAGCAGTGCAAAGTGCTTACGAACGATTGGTGCCCACTGGCGATCAAATACCTTATTTCATATGTTTTGAGGTAAGGCCTGAGGACATTGATGTGAACATTCACCCTACAAAGACTGAAATCAAGTTCGACAACGAACAACCCATTTGGCAGATATTAATGGCTGCAGTAAAAGAGGCTGTGGGGAAATTCAACGATGTGCCTTCCATCGATTTCGATACGGTAGGGAAACCCGATATCCCTGTGTTTAACCCATTCCAGCAGGCGGTTGATATGCCAAAGGTTAACTATGATCCTCAGTATAATCCTTTTAAGTCATCCTCCAAGCATACACCCAAGGGTCTGTCGCAAGAGCAGACAGCTCCTGCTGGCTGGGAAAAACTTTACGAAGGCTTGCAGCAAGAGCAACCCACGGAATCATCTATCTTTCAACAGCAACCCGAACAGAAAGAAGGTGATAGCCTGATTGCGGAGAAATCGCCGGCCCATTATCAGTATAAAGGCATGTATATCATGACGGCCGTGAAGTCGGGCCTGATGATTGTCGACCAGCATCGCGCTCACGTACGTATCTTATACGAGGCTTATATGCGGCAGTTGAACGAATGTACGGGTGATTCGCAAAAGGTCCTTTTCCCTGAGGTAGTACAGTTTTCTCCGGCCGAGACGGTCGTGTTGCAGCAGGTGATGCCTGAAATGGAAGGTTTGGGATTCGAACTGACCGACATGGGTGGCGGCAGTTATGCCATCCAGGCCGTACCCGTAGGGTTGGAAGGCATCAACATTGTGTCGTTGGTGAGAAACATGGTGGCCACCGCCGCGGAAAAAGGTGTTTCCGTAGCTGATGAGATCAATCGATCGTTGGCATTAAGCCTTGCAAGAAGTGCAGCCATCCCCCATGGGCAAGTGCTGGGTAATGAGGAAATGGAAGGTATCATCAATCAGTTGTTTGCCTGTGGCAACGTAAACTATACTCCCGACGGGAAACCAATATTGTATATTCTCCGCCAGCAGGAAATCGAGCATTTGTTGAAATAAAATGATGTTAAAATTGCATTTTTTTATAAAAACTTTTTTTGTTTCGAATTAATTGCTTATCTTTGCAAAAAAAATATTGGATAGGGACTAAATTGTAATATTGTAATAATTCAAAGATTTATGAGAAAATTTGTGATTTTGCTAGCTATTGCTGGCTTTTCTGTAGCTTCATTTTCGCAAAATGCTACGGAGTCTCCTTCGGAGAAGTATAGTGTGGCAACCAATTCGTTTTGGAGCAATTGGTTTGTTCAAGGTAATTTCACTTGGACTGGTTTTTATTCAAATGAAGAAAAAGGTCTTGATTTTGCTAAGAGCCCTCTGAAGGATTTCCGTCGTGACATGGGTTTCTCTGTAGCAGTCGGTAAGTGGTTTACTCCTAGTGTTGGTCTTCGCACCAAGTTCAATGGTATATGGGGTAAGAGCGTTATCTCTGAGAGCTGTAAGGATAATAAGGTGAAATACTGGAACTTACAGGAGCAGGTGCTTTTCAATTTGAGCAATCTCTTCTGCGGTTATAGTGATACTCGTGTATGGAATATTTCTCCGTACTTTGGCGTCGGCGCAGTCCGTAACTGTACGTACAATACTTATGAGATTGCAGGAAGTGCTGGTATCCTGAATACTTGGAAACTAACCGACAAGCTTCGTTTGAATCTTGATTTGGTCTACAATGTTTGTGGTGATGATTTTGAAGGCCGTACATGGGATAATGGCGGCATTGGTGGTGGCCACGAGAATCCTAATCACGACCGTTGGTTTGCTGCTGAAATCGGTTTGACCTTCAATCTTGGTACGGGTACATGGAAAAAGGCTCCTGATGTAGATGCATTGAAGAATATGCATCAGGGACAGTTGGATGCTCTTAATGCTCAGCTTGCTGACCTTCAGGCCGAGAATATGAACTTGCGTAATCGCGAGCCGGAGGTTAAATTGGTTCGTGACACTACGTTCGTTAGCCAGTCATTCCATGACTTTATCACAACACCGGTGTCGGTGTTCTTCGATCTTGCCAAGATTAATGTGGCTAACCTGAAGGATCTCGTAAATGTTCAGGCTCTTGCTAAGTATGCAAAGGAGAACAACTGCAATATCCTGGTGACTGGTTATGCTGACAGTTCAACGGGTACGCCAGAGATCAACGAGCGCCTCTCGATGCAGCGTGCTGAGACCGTGAAGGGCGAACTCATTAAGATGGGCGTTTCTGAGAGCAAGATCCGTTGCACTCACAATGGTGGTGTGAATATTCTTGGTAAGAATTCACCGAAGGAGTTCGACCGTCGTGCTACTGTCCAGATAGTAGAAGATTAATTCATTTAAATATTTCTAAAATAATCCGCCATTTATTTGGCGGATTATTTTTTTTGTTGTACCTTTGCAGCCGCTTACGATGAGTAAGGGCGCTTAGCTCAGCTGGTTTAGAGCATCTGCCTTACAAGCAGAGGGTCGGCGGTTCGAATCCGTCAGCGCCCACGAGGGTGGTTTCCCTGTTGTCTTTCGAGATGGCAGGGATATTTTTTTTGTTGCCATTTTGTGGATTGTTGTTGTCAAAATGAATTTTTCTTTGTCAACATGTTCTTTTTCCCTTTATTTTTCTTACCTTTGTATCGGAATAAGCTAATCAAACTAGATGAGACATGATTTGGAATTCAAGTATTGAATGCATGGATCGTGAGCAATTGCACGAGATCCAAAGCAAGCGTTTGGTGAAGATGGTCGATTACGTCTACCATAACACCCCTTTTTATCGTAGGAAGTTCCAGGAGATGGGGCTTGTTCCAGGAGATATCCGAGGTATAGAAGATATCGGGAAGTTGCCGTTTACCGATAAGTTGGATCTTCGTGATAATTATCCTTTCGGTCTGGCAGCTGTTCCGATGAGCCAGATTGTTCGTATTCACGCGTCATCGGGTACGACGGGAAAACCCGTGGTGGTGCTGTATACCCGTAAGGATTTGGCCATGTGGGCAGAAAGTATTTCCCGTGCCTTCACAGCTTTTGGGGCATCCAAAGAAGATATCTTCCAGATATCATATGGCTACGGGTTGTTTACAGGCGGATTGGGCGCGCACGATGGAGCACAGAATATTGGTGCAAGTGTCATACCTATCTCGTCGGGGAATACGCAAAAACAGATTACCTTAATGCATGATTTCGGTGCTACTGTGTTGTGTTGCACGCCTTCTTATGCCCAGTTCCTGGGGGAGGCGATGAACGAATCGGAATGGCGTCGTGATGAGTTTAAACTGCGCATCGGTGCATTCGGCGCTGAGCCTTGGACTGAGAATATGCGTACAAAGCTGGAACAGACCTTGGGCATCAAGGCCTACGACATATACGGATTGAGTGAGGTAGCCGGACCTGGAGTCGGATACGAGTGCGAATGCCAGCATGGCACCCATTTGAATGAGGACTATTACTATCCGGAGATAGTGAATCCTGAGACGGGTGAGCCATTGCCTGAGGGAACATTCGGAGAGTTGTGTTTTACGCACCTTACCAAGGAAGGAATGCCGTTGCTGCGCTATCGTACTCACGATTTGACAGCATTGCATTACGAAAAGTGTGATTGTGGTCGTACGCTAGTGCGCATGGATCGCATCCTTGGACGTTGTGATGATATGCTGATTATCCGTGGCGTTAATGTGTTCCCGTCGCAGATCGAAGCTGTCATTCTGACACAGCCTGAGTTTGAGCCGCATTTCATGCTGGTTGTCGACCGTATTAACAATACCGACACCAGCGAGTTGAGGGTTGAGGTGAAGGAGGATTATTTCACCGATGATATGGCAACGATGGTTGGCTTGCAGAAGAAACTGGAGTCAGAGCTTCGCAGTGTCATCGGTCTTGGCTTTAAGGTGCGTCTGGTTGAGCCCAAAGGCATTGAGCGAAGCACGGGTAAAGCCCGTCGGGTGATTGATAAACGTGTGTTATAACCTAAATCAAAAATATATGAGAGCAAAACAATTATCCATTTTTCTGGAGAATAAGTCCGGCCGACTGACAGAGGTGACCGAGGCGCTGGGCAGATCGGGCGTGAACCTCACAGCCATGAGTATTGCCGACAATAGTGATTTCGGTATTCTCCGGTGCATCGTTTCTGACCCGGAGAAAGCCTACAAGGTGTTAAAAGAGGAACAATTTGCTGTGAAGATCACCGACGTTATCGGTTTTACATGCCCTAACACAAGTGGTTCTCTGGCTGTAGTGCTGAAGTATCTCAGCGACAGAGGCGTGTTCATAGAGTACATGTACTCATTCGCCAATGGTGATGTGGCTAATATTGTCATTCGTCCCACCGACCTGGAGTCCTGCGAGAAGATTCTTGAAGAGAGGAAGGTCGACTTGATGGCTGATAGTGACCTCTACCGGCTCTGAAGGTCTTTGTGTTCTGATAGGCGATAACTGGTATTGTGTTCCTAAGTGCATGGTATCGCTTGCTGTTCATTAAGGGCATAAAATAGCTATCGAAAAGGTCATACAAAAGAAAAAAGTGCGGCAAAAATTTGGAGAACTCAATTTTTTGCCGTACCTTTGCAGCCGCTTACGACGAGTAAGGGCGCTTAGCTCAGCTGGTTTAGAGCATCTGCCTTACAAGCAGAGGGTCGGCGGTTCGAATCCGTCAGCGCCCACTTAATATGGTCATTTGTGAAAGGAAACTGCGAGTAATTGCGGTTTCTTTTCTTTTTTATGAAAAATTATCAATTCTCATTTGTCGTTTATCAATTAAAAGTTGTAACTTTGCATCCTCAATAAATTGAAAGGATATGAATTTGGACGTACTTACAGCTATCTCACCTATTGACGGGCGTTATAGAGGAAAAACAGAATCATTGGCAGCTTACTTCTCAGAGTATGCACTCATCCGTTATCGGGTGCGTGTTGAAATCGAGTATTTCATCACTTTGTGTGAATTGCCGCTCCCTCAGTTGGCTGCTTTCGATGCTTCTTTGTTCCCACGGCTCAGGGCCATTTATGAGGCTTTCACCGAGGCCGATGCCCAGCGTGTGAAGGATATCGAGAAGGTGACCAATCATGATGTGAAAGCTGTAGAGTATTTCATTAAGGAAGAGTTTGATAAAATCTCTGCTTCTCTTGTGGCTGAGAAGAACGGCGATGATTCTGCCTCTTTGGAGCCTTATAAGGAGTTTATTCATTTTGGCCTGACCTCTCAGGATATCAACAATACCAGCGTGCCCCTTTCCATTAAGGAGGCCCTTGCCGATGTGTTCTATCCCCAGGTGGAAGAACTGATTGGCCAGTTGCGCCAGTATGCTGATGATTGGAAGGATGTCTCTATGCTGGCAAAGACACACGGTCAGCCGGCATCGCCGACGCGTTTGGGCAAAGAGGTGATGGTATATGTCTATCGTCTCACCGAACAGTTGGAAGGCCTGAAGGCTATTCCTGTTACGGCCAAATTCGGTGGTGCCACTGGTAATTTCAATGCGCATCATGTGGCTTATCCTGATTACGACTGGAGGGAGTTCGGTAATCGCTTCGTCGGTGAGAAACTAGGATTGAAACGCGAACAATACACCACACAAATCAGTAACTACGACTGGCTCGGAGCTATCTTCGATGGTATCCGCCGCATCAACACGATTATTCTGGACTTAGACCGCGACTTCTGGATGTATATCTCCATGGAGTATTTTAAGCAGAAAATCAAGGCTGGCGAAGTGGGATCGAGTGCCATGCCGCATAAGGTCAACCCCATCGACTATGAGAATAGTGAGGGTAATCTGGGCATCGCCAATGCCATCCTGCAGTTCCTGGCGCAGAAATTGCCCGTCAGCAGGTTGCAGCGCGACCTGACCGACAGCACGGTATTGCGCAACGTCGGCGTTCCATTGGGACATTGTGTGATCGCCATACAGAGCACGCTTAAAGGACTTCGCAAGTTGATTCTCAACGAAGAGCGCCTTGCTGAAGACTTGGAGAACACTTGGGCCGTGGTGGCCGAGGCCATTCAGACCATCCTTCGCCGTGAGGCTTATCCACATCCCTATGAGGCTCTGAAGGCACTGACCCGCACCAACGAGAAGATGACAGAGGAAACGATTCATGCGTTTATCCAAACGCTTAACGTCAGTGATGACGTGAAGGAGGAACTGATGCGTATTACTCCCGCCAACTACACAGGTATTTAAACCAACAGATACCAGTTATTGCAAATAACAAATTAAAATAGTACTAACCGCCGTGAGGCAAAGTAAAAAATTACATTATGATGGATTCAGATTTCGAAAAGACACAGGAAATGCAGTCTACCGAGAATGAGAGCGCCCGTGAGGGGTACCGTTCTTCAGACCAGGGAAACAGCTATTCAGGTTACCGTAGTGTGGGACGCTCACCCCGTCCGCGTATCCACACTCAGCGTCCTTACAACAACAGAGTGGATAACAACGACGAGAGCGGCTTCCGCCCCGAAGGATTCGGCGCCGGACTTCAGTCGCAGCAACGCCCCTATCGCCCCCGCAACAATTATGGCAATCAGGGTGGTTATGGCCAGCAGCGTGGTGGCTACCAGCAGCGTCAGGGTGGCTATGGCCAGCAGCGTGGTGGATACCAGCAGCGTCCGCAACAGGGTTATCGTCCTCGTTATAATAATATGGAAGGAGAGGAGCAGGGCTACCAGCCACGTCAGGGTGGCTACGGCCAGCAGCGTGGTGGCTATCAGCAGCGCCAAGGTGGCTATGGCCAGCAGCGTGGCGGTTACGGACAGCCCCGTCAGCCCCGTCCTTATAATAACTATGGTGGTTATAACAACTATAACCCCTACAAGAAACCGTCTCGCAAGCCTTACGATCCCAATGCGAAGTATAGCATGAAGAAGCGCATTGAGTATAAGGAGGAGAATTACGATCCCAATGAGCCCCTTCGCTTGAACAAGTTCCTGGCTAACGCCGGTGTTTGCAGCCGTCGTGAGGCCGATGAGTTCATCACGGCAGGTGTCGTGAAGGTCAATGGCGAGGTTGTGACCGAGTTGGGAACAAAGATCCTGCGCACCGATAGCGTGATGTTCCACGACCAGCCTGTTACACTCGAGAAGAAAGTATATGTGCTGCTCAACAAACCGAAGGATTACGTTACCACCAGCGACGACCCCCAGCAGCGTAAGACAGTGATGGATCTGGTGAAGGGCGCCTGCCCCGAGCGTATCTATCCGGTGGGCCGTCTGGACCGCAACACCACAGGTGTGCTCCTGCTCACCAATGATGGCGACCTGGCCAGCAAACTCACCCATCCCAAGTTCCTCAAGAAGAAGGTCTACCATGTCTATCTCGACAAGAAGGTGGCTGCCAGCGACCTCCAGCAGATTGCTGAGGGCATCACCCTCGACGACGGAGAAATCCATGCCGATGCTATCGATTATGCCAGCGAAACCGACAAGTGTCAGGTAGGCATCGAGATTCACAGCGGCAAGAACCGCATCGTGCGTCGTATCTTCGAGCATCTCGGCTATCGTGTGGTCAAGCTCGACCGCGTACAGTTTGCCGGACTCACCAAGAAGAATGTCCGCCGCGGCGATTGGCGTTTCCTCACCGAGAAAGAAGTGGAAATGCTCCGCATGGGTGCCTTCGAATAATATATAATAGGTAGAAAGAATTCTATGGAGTGAGAGGCATGAATGTCAATGAAAAGGGTTTGGAGCAACCATCTGCTCATCTCCCTTCCGTCCGTTCATTCCTCCAACTCCTTTATTTAAATACAAATGCAACGAACTAAAATAGTAGATGCCCTCCGTAGCACAGCCTATGGCGAGCAAATATGTGTAAAAGGCTGGGTCCGTACCCACCGCTCAAGCAAAGCAGTCGACTTTATCGCCCTCAACGATGGTTCTACTATCAAGAATATTCAGATAGTAGTCGATACTGCTTGTCCTGTAACCACCAGTTCATCTGCCGCAGATAGCTCTTCTCTCCAGGCTACTGATTCCATGACAGCGCTCAAGTCAATCACCACTGGCGCCTGCCTTTGCGTGGTTGGCAAACTTGTCGAGAGTCCCGCTGCAGGCCAGGCCTCTGAGATTCAGGCTGAGGCTATCGAGATCTACGGCATGTGCGGCAGCGACTATCCCATGCAAAAGAAGGGACAGAGCTTCGAGTATATGCGTGAGCATGCTCACATGCGTTTGCGCACTAATACTTTCGGTGCTGTCATGCGTATCCGCCACAACATGGCCATGGCTATTCACACCTATTTCCATGAGCATGGCTTCTTCTATTTCCATACACCGCTCATCACCGCCAGCGATTGCGAGGGTGCAGGTAATATGTTCCAGGTGACCACCAAGAACCTATACGACCTGAAGAAAGATGAGGATGGAAAGATTATCTACGATGATGATTTCTTCGGCGAGCAGACCTCACTTACCGTCTCCGGCCAGCTGGAGGGCGAGCTAGGCGCCACTGCCCTTGGAGCCATCTATACCTTTGGACCGACTTTCCGTGCCGAGAACAGCAATACGCCTCGCCATCTGGCCGAGTTCTGGATGGTAGAGCCTGAAGTAGCCTTCATCGACCAGGAAGAACTCATGGATCTTGAGGAAGACTTCATCAAGTATTGTGTGCGTTGGGCTCTCGACCACTGCAAGGACGACCTTGAGTTCCTCAATAAGATGATCGACAAGACCCTCCTTGCACGTCTCGAAGGCGTGTTGAAAGAGACTTTCGTACGTCTGCCTTATACCGAGGGTATCAATATTCTGCAAGAGGCAATCAAGAACGGCAAGAAGTTCGAGTTCCCCTGCAACTGGGGCGACGACCTTGCCAGCGAGCACGAGCGCTATCTGGTGGAGGAACACTTCAAGAAGCCTGTCATTATGACCGACTATCCCCGTGCCTTCAAGTCGTTTTATATGAAGCAGAATCCTTCTTATCCCGAAGGAACCGAAAACTCCGAGCAGTCAATCGGTTACAACGGTTGTGTGGCCCCAGGTCCTACCATGCAGGGCACCGACGTGTTGTTCCCGCAGATTGGTGAGATCATCGGTGGTTCCGTCCGTGAGGAAAGCTACGAAAAACTCATGGGCGAGGTTAAACGTCGCCAGATGGACGAGACCCATTTGTGGTGGTATCTCGACACCCGCCGTTGGGGCACCTGCCCGCACGCCGGCTTCGGCCTTGGCTTCGAGCGGCTTATCCTTTTCGTGACGGGCATGCAGAACATCCGCGATGTCATCCCGTTCCCGCGCACCCCGAAGAACGCCAACTTCTAGGCGGATATACAGGCGACAGCACGCACTTCTCCGCTGTTTCCGGGCATTGCCTGCTGCCGCCCTGAACCTCTCCGCCGGCCTTCAGACCTTGCTATAGCGGCATATATAATATATGTACGCGCGAGGCTAAGGAATAATAAATGACATAAAATGGTGCAAACAACCGTATATAAACGGGTACAGACTGAATAAGTCATGACAAAAACGTCAAAAATGCCCACAAAAGTGGCCAAACAAGCAATAAATTCAGATAATTTTAAAAAAATATCTAATTTTATTTGCATGTTTTCCGATTTATGTCTATATTTGCACCTAAAAAGTGGCTCCCCGCGAGAGAAACAATGGGAAAAATGCGTTTCGGCGCATGAATTTCCGTCTTTTGTGGTGTGCTTCGTTTGATGAAAGAAAGAAGTATATATATTTTTATCTAATTAATTTAAATTTATTATCGTATGAAAAAGAAAATCTTTAGTACGCTGCTTATGGGTGCTTTCTTCTTGGCATCTATGAGCATGTTTACGTCTTGTAAGGACTACGATGACGACATCAATGCCGTGAAGAACGACGTTGAGGCTCTTCAGAAAGCCCTGGCCCAGTGCAAGACTGATTGTGAAACTGCAAGAAACAACTTGAAGTCGCAACTCGAGTCTGCCATGGGTCAACTCGAGACCACACTCAATGGCAAGATCTCAGGTGTTAGCGATCGTGTCACCTCTTTGGAGACTTGGTACAACCAAGTGAAGGATCAGGTTGCAAAGATTGCCGGTCTTGAGTCACGTATCCAGCATTTGGAGGATGTAATCGGTGACATCCAGAATCTGAAAGCAGAACTTGACAAGAAGGTTGATGTTACAACTTACACTGAGGAAGTTGCCAAGATTTATGCTAAGATTGCTTCTGAGGACCAGCTGCTGGCCGACAGACTGGTAGTTCTTGAGGAACTCAAGAAGGGTCTCGAGGAAGGTGATTGGTCTAAGCTCGCTGCCATCGCTGATATCAAACAGCAGCTCGGTGCTTTGGATATCTTCAAGAAGCGCATTGAGGCTCTTGAGGAGAAGAATATCATCACTGAGGATGAGATGACCAAAGCCATTAAGGAGGCTATTGATGATCTTCGTAATGAGCTGAAGAACTATACTGATACAGAAATTCAGAAACTGAAGGACAATGAGATTAAGAAGCTCACCGACGATCTCCAGAAACTGAGTGATCGCGTTGACGCTCTTTCTGCTGAGGTAAATGTGCTGAACTATCTCATTAAGAGCAGCCTCCGCAGCCTCGTATTCATCCCCGAGGGTTACTACCATGGTGTTGAGGCTACCAGCTTCAACTATCTTGAGGCCTACAAGTTTGATATTCCTGCTGCTGCTTGGAATGTTGTTGAGAAGCGTGGCTTCTATAATGATCCAAAAGAAAAGGATGTTGACCTTTCGAGTGCAGGTCCTCGTACTGACCACAATCGTTATGATTCTACTAAGGTTGCTCTCGTTGAGGACCTGTGGGCTAACTACCACCTCAATCCTTCTAACGTAAATACCGACAACTTCACCAATGTTTCGCTGCTCACTGGTGACAAGTGGTATGAGAATACTCGTTCGGCTACTCAGGCAGATGCTGGTCTGAGCGTAAAGGACTATAAGGTTGAGAATGGAACTCTGAAGGTTCAGATCGACGTGAAGGATCCTGAGCAGATTAAGGCTGTTGTTGAGGATTACTGGGCAGCTGGCCAGGAGCGTCCTATGGTTACCGTATTTGCTTCTCAGGTTACTCTGAATAAGGCTGGTAAGGATACCACCGTTACTTCTGACTACGCTACTCTGTTTGCTGATAAGATGACTGGCATTCGTCTGGCTCACGTGAAGGGTATTCCTAGCTTCACAGGTCAGTTGAACACCCACTGCGGTACTTGCCCGATTGTTGACAAGGATGGTACACACCTGATGGCTACTGTTCATGAGGCTGTTGCTATTGCCAAGAATCATCAGGATGCGAAAGCTAGCACAAACGCACAGGACAAGGTGAACTATAAGGAGACTCTTGACCTCCGTACTCTTGTTGAGACTCACTACACCACTGTTGCTGAAGAGCATAAGGATATGACTGAGGATATGATGAAGAAGTTCGGTCTGAGCTACAAGTTCGAGTTGACCAGCTTGCATCTTGGTAACAACGTAACCGACGAGTCTGCACACGCTGCTATCCTTGAAGATGGTTATACCTTCCGTCCTCAGCTCCCACGTAAGATTGGTGAGAACGAGTATGCTCAGGTAGACCCGAAGGCTACTGATATCGCTGACTTCATTGGCGAGAATGCTCTTCAGGCTGTAGGTCGTACTCCTATCGTTCGCGTATCTCTCGTAGATAAGAAGGGTAATGTACTCGACTATGGTTACATCCGTATTGAGATTGTTAAGGATCCAGTACAGACTCCATATACATTCAAAGAGGTTGATTACACTGGTGTAAACAAGACCTATCAGGATGTTTGCCCGAGCATCACTCCGGAGGGATATGATGTATATGCAACCAAGTGGATTCAGACAGAGTATGACATTTATAAGAACGCTCTTGGTATCGACCGTGAGACCTTCGAGGAGCACTTCAACGAGGATCCCGTTCGTGACGCTCAGAATGACTTCCAGCAGTATGAGAAGGATGCTGCCGGCAACTGGGTTGCCCGTACTCCTGACAAGTATGTTGGTGTTATCACTAACGAGCCTGACATGAACGATGAGACTCACACTCAGACTTCTACTCTGAAGTGGTCACTTACTGATGCTGATGTCCAGAAGCTGTACGCTGCTTGGGACAAGCAGACTGAGAAGACAATCGACCTCATGACTGCTGTTAAGTACGAGGATATCCACGGCCAGAATGCTCATTATGAGGATGTTTATGTTGTCTTTACAACAAAGGTGACCTTCAAGCCTTACAACCTGAACGACCTGAAAGTGAAGGTAGACTGGACTCAGAATAAGATTGCTAAGTACTGGTATGTGAAGAATACTGCAGATATGGGTACCGATGAGGTTCACACTAACGTTCCTTCAGTTGAGGATGAGCTCCGCAACGATGCTGACTCTCTGACCAACCTGTTCTCTAACGAGTTCTATAACAATGAGGTTGTTAACAACCGTATCGTGACTGGTGACGCTGGCTTCGTTTACAACGACTACAAGTATCGTCTGGTATTCGACATTGCTAACAATGATCAGGTATTCAAGGGCGCTTCTGGCAAGTCTTATACTCTGAAAGTTTCTGATGACGGCCGTGAGCTGCTCACCACAACCAACCAGAGCATTGCTAAGCTGGTTCTGCCTGCTAAGTTTGCTGACAAGGCCGGTGACCGTGAGGAAGCTAACTACACCATGATTGAGTACCAGCACTCTAATGCTGCTCACGATCTGCTGAACTATGCTTCTCACAAGGAGTTCAACGACAAGAATGACGCTGTACTGAAAGACTATCTGAACGTTATCATCACACTTGCTGTACAGAACGACGACGAGTGTAAGCCTATTAAGGTTGAGAACGGACAGTTCAATGTTCGCTTCCTCCGTCCGATCGACGTTGATAGCAAGAACTCTGTCATCAAGGATGCTAGCTCGAGCGGTAAGCAGATTATCTACCTGAACGGTCTGTTCGACTATAAGGATTGGCGTAATGAGTGGAAGGGCGTTAACAAGAAGATAGGTGATCCTAAGAACTACTTCGATTACTATGGAATCAAGGGTATCAAGGTTCCTGGCCTGACTGACGGTGATGCTCTGAGCGACAACCACGATGTGAAGTGTGACCTCAACAATGACGGAATGAAGGCTCTGTTCCAGATTTCTAGCCAGCTTGACTTCACCTATCACGAGGATGCTACCACAGGCAACTACCTCGAGTACAACAACCTGAGCTCTACTGTTCAGAAGTTCGAACTTGAGATTCCTGTTGTCATCGAGTACATCTGGGGTGAGTTTGCAACAACCGCTAAGGTTACTGTTGACAGAACTCAGGATAATGCCAAGAAGTTCTAATCTGCACATGTTTATGTGAAATATTCAAGGGGAGGGGTGTGAACTCCTCCCCTTTTTCAAATCTAAAATGAATATAATGAAAAAGTTTTTATCACTGGTCATGATTTGTTTGCTACTTCTCTGCTCATGCGGTAAGAAAAAGCAGCAAGATGACGATTATGGACGTAGTAAATACCTGAGACCTGTCACCATGGAGCTCTCCGAGCATGATACACTTCAAATTATGGAACAGGTAAAAGAGTATATGGCTTCATTTTCAAAGAATGACTTCGAAACAGCCAGTCACATGCTTTACTATGTGCATAATGACAGTGTCTCACTCTTACCAGAAAAAGCTCGTAAAGAGTTTGTGCGAGCCATGCAAAACTTTACTGTCTATGATTGTAAGGTTTCTGAGTTTATTCTTCGTGAAGAAAAGAATAATGAGGTGAAATTAGCCGTTCAGATTATTAAAGATGGTAATCTTGAGACCGGTGAAGGTGTCACTCATTTTTCTTTGAACCCTGTTCGCAAGGATAATACATGGTATCTGACAGTTTTGGACGAGAATGCCGAAGGTGTGGCAAATGCCTACAAGTAGATTAGTTTCTGTTTATGAGATGGTTTAGTTCCATATTTGTTGCATTGTTCCTTCTTGCATTTGTTAGTTGTGAGAAGAAGCCACCTTTGATTTCTTTCTCCCAGACAGATATTGATTTAGGCACAATGGCAACAAACGATGCCATTCATACTTATGATGTTGAGTTCACAAATGAGGGTAACGATGATTTAGTGATTCAAGCTGTTTTCCCCTCTTGTGAATGTGTCACTGTTGAAGGTTTCGACACGATTACATCTGGTGGCAAAAAAGGAGCTATCCATCTTCGCTACAATTTCTCTATCTATCCGCCAGGTGATATTGAGCGTAGCATTACGGTAACATCGAACTCATCGGACACTATTCGCACAGAAGTTTTTTTACATGCTAAATTAAAATATGCAGATTAATAGAATAAATACATATTGCTCAAGGCTCTTTACGTTATTTATCAGCCTTCTTTTGTTCTCGACGAACATTCTTGCCGATGTCGAGGCGAAGGAGGCATTGCAGGTGGATTATAAGTCTAACGGCCAAGTCCTATCTGCGACCTTTACCTTTGATGCACAGCCTAAAGTTGTTTTCGAAGGTGAAACTCTTTCCATTCTATCCGAGTCTGGTACTCAATCTTTTATCATAGATGAAGTTGTATGTTTCAAGTTTGTATCAATAGAAACTACTGATATTAAACAACAAGAATTATTACCAACTTCTCAACATGTATATTTTACCTTTATTGGTAATGATCTGATAAAGGTGACAGGCAATAGCCTGACCCCAGAAGTCGCACTCTTTACTACCGATGGCAGGAAGGTAAGTGTTTATTCCGACTTCTCCAGTAACGAAATCAATATCCATTTGGAGGCTCTGCCCCGTGGACTCTATATTGTCAAAACCAATCACCATAGCTTCAAGTTTATTAGGAAATGAAAAAGTATCTCATCATAAGTCTACTGCTCTTTATTGGCATCGGGGTTTTGCAGGCGCAAAAGAAAGCTCCGTCTAAACCTCAGCGTGTGTTAATTTTGAACAAGACAGATAAGTCACAAGTTAAATATCCTGTCTCAGAAATAGATAGTATTACTTTCGGTGAATCTGCTGAAGTTGTTGAAAGTCCTGCTACTGCCGAGATGAAGGATTTAGGCCTTTCTGTAAAGTGGGCAACGTTCAATCTTGGTGCTACTAGTGAGTCTGAACCTGGTTACATGGTGGGTTGGGCTGACAACACTTTGAAATGTAAGTCTCAGAATTCAAATTATTATCCTAGCATTCTTCCACCATCGACCATTATCAATACTGAGTATGATGTAGCTAATCTGATGTGGGAGGATAAATGGCGTATGCCCTCAGATAAAGAATTCAAGGAGTTAGTTGATTCATGCGATTGGCAGTGGGATGAAGACAAGCAAGGCTATCAAGTGACAAGTAAGATCAATGGTGAGAGCATTTTCTTCCCAGTAGGTGGTTATCGTAATGGGGAAGCTGTTCCTGAAGACAGTAAACTGAACGGTTATTATTGGACTGGTATTCTTTCTAGTCCTAACTCGCATGCTAAAGCAGTTGTGATGCAACAAACTGAAGGTAAGGATACTGCCATTGTTCAACAAATGGAACGTTATCTGGGTTTGATGATTCGTCCTGTTTATGGCGACTATGTGCTTCCACTATCTGTTTCTGCTGAGTTGCAAGGTGTGCCTGGATACACTAACGCCAGCATTAAAGTCAGCTTCGACGGAGATGCTGATGGGACCACGCTCTATGGGGTTGCCTATGAGTTAGTTCCATCGGGAACTGCGGAGTTTGACTTCAACAAAGCCAAGAAAGTATCACGTACCGGCAAACCAACTCAAAAACAGGTGGAATTTGAACTTACCGGGTTGGAAGAGGGTAAAGCACATCGGGCCGTTGCTTACGCAATTCTTGGTACAGATACAGTAAAGAGCCCCGAAATGGTCCTATTTACTACTGATGCTCGTTATGTTGATTTAGGCCTGAGCGTGAAATGGGCAAAATGGAACATTGGCGCTGAGAGCACGAATGAATACGGAGGCTATTACGGTTGGGGGGATATCACTGGTGAGGTAGTCTCTCCCTACGCCAACAAATATGCTGTGGGTAATACTTCCTCAAGTATTGCCGGAAACGCGAATTATGATATAGCCGTTGCTAAATGGGGTGGTCGTTGGCGTATGCCTACAAAAGCAGAATATGAAGAGATGGTCAGTGCGGCTGTAAACGCAGCTTGGACTTATGATGCCAGTTCAGGTGTAAAGAAGTATATAGCTACTTTCTCTAATGGTATGACTCTTGAGTTTCCTTATGACGGATATATGAACAGCTCTTGCACGGAGAAATCATATGATACACATGGCTTCTATTGGACTGCTGATGCCGCTACGGGTCAGATGCCTTATTATTTCCACATGAGTGGGCCGCGTAGTCGTTCGTATACTTCAGCTGAAAAGTACATGCATCTGTTCATCCGTCCTGTGTACGACGAAGGGCAGACACCTGTAACTCCGGAAGGTCCTCAAGATGATACCACAAAAGAAGCTTCGTCGGCTGTAGACATGGGACTCTATTCTGGTAATCTTTGGGCTACTTATAATGTAGGAGCAAAGAAAGAAACAGAGTCTGGTGTATATGTAGCATGGGGTGAGCTTCAGGAAAAAATCAGTGAAGGCTACTATCAGAACAATTATGCCTACCTGGATGAGAACAATACCCAGTATGGCGGTTATAGCACAGCGTTAGGTCTGAATATAGCAGGTACCGACTATGATATAGCCCACGTGCGCTGGAAGGGTGATTGGCAAATGCCTACCGATGCTGATTTTAAAGAGCTTCGCGACGATTGCACCTGGACGGCCGAAACTCGTAGTGGAGTATTTGGTTACAAGGTGACTGGCCCGAACGGGAAGTCTATTTTCCTTCCCTGTGCCGGTTACTACAATGGCAGTGAACATATTGGCGCGAATGAAGAGGGAAACTATTGGTGCAGCACCATGTATATGTTTGCCCGCGAGTATCAGATGGGCTATGCTATGAATTTCAGTCAGGCAAATGGCTATGAGCTTACTCGTTTTTCTCGCAAGGGAGGGCTTACGGTAAGGCCTGTTAAGCATAAGAAATAACAATTAATTTTTATTCAATAAATCAAAGTAATATGAAAAAAGTAAAATTCATCTTAGTAGCTTTGGTAGCTATGTTTACCACTACTGCAATGGCTCAGGCAACTTACACTGATGCCGAGAACAACAAGTATGAGTTCCAGAAGCACTGGTTCCTGAACCTTCAGGGCGGTGCTCAGTACACTCTTGGTGAGGCTAAGTTCAAGGATCTGATCAGCCCCAACGTACAGCTGGGCCTTGGCTATCAGTTCTCTCCTGTATTCGGTGTTCGCCTGCAGGCTAACGCTTGGCAGAGCAAGGGTGGTTGGAACGGTTATGGTTCTCCCGCTCTTACTGAGAACTACAAATTCAAGTATGTAGCTCCCGGTCTGGACTTCATGTTCAACCTGTCTAACCTGTTCTGCGGTTGGAATCCCAACCGTGCGTTCAACGTGACCGCATTCCTCGGTGGTGGTGCTAACATCGCTTTCGACAACGACGAGGTAAATGAAATCGGTCAGACCCTGAAGAACAAGAGCCAGTACGAGCTCGAGTATCTGTGGGATGGTACCAAGGTTCGTCCTTATGGCCGTGCTGGTATCGACCTCGGTTTCAAACTGTCTGACGCTGTTCAGCTGGTTGTTGAGGGTAACGCCAACATCCTTTCTGACCACTACAACTCAAAGAAGGCTGAGAACCCCGACTGGTACTTCAACGCTCTCGTTGGTCTGAAGATCAACCTTGGTAAGAGCTTCACAAAGACTCCTCCTCCCGTGGTTGTTCCCGAGCCGGAGCCCGTTGTTGAGCCGGAGCCCGTTGTTGAGCCGGAGCCCGTTGTCGAGAAGATTGAGCCGCTGCGCCGCGACATTTTCTTCACCATCAACTCTACTGTTATCGTGGAGAAGGAGCAGCAGAAGCTTCAGGACATCATCGACTACATGAACAAGTATCCTCAGGCCAAGGTGCAGATCGACGGTTATGCTGACGCAGGAACCGGTAACGACCGCATCAACGACCGTCTGGCCGCCCAGCGTGCCGATGTTGTTGTGAAGGCTCTCCAGGATAAGGGCATCGCAGCCGACCGTATCTCTTACGGCAGCCATGGCAGCCGCGTACAGCCGTTCGCCGAGAACGACCTGAACCGCGTGAGCATCTGTATTGCCAACGCTGAGTAAGCAGCAACCAGGGCAGGAGTAACGTTCGTTCACTCCTCTCCTGTTTACAGAACGGAATACTAAAGATAACAATAAATACGAATCTCTGAGAGATGGGAGGGACTTCTTATGAGGCCCCTCCCATTATTTTATTGATGACTGACATAAAGACGAAGTGACATATTCCTGACATAGAGATGGTATGTGTGTTCATGTTGCTATAGTTGTTAGTTCTGTCGTTATAGTAATGTATGGGTACAACTACCTGTAGTATCTCGAATGCTTATATGATGTTGCACCCATTTGTAAGTATTAACAACAGCAACTAGTAAAGCAGAGCAGCTCTTTGGCTTGCCAGAGATGCTGATTAGGATTCCAAAGATGCCGTTTATTTGGAGTTTTTCCAATTAGGCATTAATTACACTCCAATTAGGCATTAATTACGTTGCAATTAGGCATTAATTGCATGCTAATTAGGCATCAATTAGAGTGTAATTAGTCGACTAATTGCAACCTAATTAGGCATTAATTGGAAAAAAGCTCGCAGGGAGACACATTTCCGGTCTTAATGCCCGCCTTCCTCAATCAATAGGAGGCTTGGAGAAAAGACTAAGTGCCTCCATCACTTGTCGGTTGGCTTCATCGAGTTGGCTGTTATATAATGACTTGAGATAGATACGTGTGGTTTTTTCACTATCGTGCCCCATACCACGACTGATAAGCTCTACTGGGATATTCAGCTTCAAGGCAATGCTTGCCCACGAATGACGGGCCACATACATCGTCAGTTTTACATCTGTATGAATCAAATTACCTATTTCCACTAATTGTTTGTTCACTTTACAGAGCATATTTCGGTATTGGCTTCGAGCTTTTTTGCCTTCATCCTTAATGATTGGAAACAGAAAATCGTTGGCCGAAGGGTATCGGTCAACGATTTCTTGCATAATTGGTTCCCATTTGAGAGTTAGTTTTTGCCCAGTCTTTTTGCGATGGTAGGTTAGATATCCATTGCTGACATCTGTTTTCCTTAGATATGCGATATCAACAAATGACATCCCTCGTGTATAAAAACTGAATAGGAAGACATCCCGGGCAAATGCCTTTTCACCGGGTGGGAGTCGTAATTGCTGTACGTCCTTGATATAGTTGATACTCATGGCCCGCTTCATTGTTTTGGCGACACCTGTGTAAACCTGTCTAAATGGATGTTTGTCGGTTAATGAACAGCTTTGTATAGCTCTATTGTAAACAGCTCTTGTGATGCGCATATAAAAAGAAGTAGTGTTCTTTGATAATCCATTTGCGCAAAGATATTGTTCATACCGTTGAATAAAAGGGGCGTCCACCTCACTAATACTCAAAGGTTTATCACCGCAAAAGCGCTGAAGACTGTTCAACGCTGTGCGGTAGGTTTCTGATGTTCTCATTTTCTCGTTCTTTCTAAGTTGCTTGATATTTTGTTCGAAAAAATCGAAAAATGAGTTGTTGTCAGTATTTGAATGATGCTCTGTCTCTGTAGCACTTTGATCTTCTTTAAGCGTCAGAGTGAGTTCTTCATTTTTCAGTAGGGCAAGAATGTCTTGTTCAGAAAGTTCAAATTTTATAGTAAGCATAGTTACGCATATAAGGTTTATTCTTTCATGTCTCTCAGATGAAATGCAAAAGTAGAGAAAAAAGTTCACTTAAGCAAATTATCGTAGAGAGTATTTCAAAATAATCTAATAGAGAGATGTATTAAGAATGCATCTTATGCATAATTCACACGAACTATTACGCAATGCTAGTATATATCTATATTTATCATTAAATAAAAGAGGGAGTACACTTTTGATCATGTAGCTCCCTCTTCCCATATTATTTGTTATCTTTAGTATTCTATGCAATAAAGACAACATGTGAGTGAACAATTGTTCCTCCAGTTTGTTGTCATCTTACTCAGCGTTGGCAATACAGATGCTCACGCGGTTCAAGTCGTTCTCAGCGAACGGCTGTACGCGGCTGCCATGGCTGCCGTAAGAAATACGGTCGGCTGCGATGCCCTTATCCTGGAGGGCCTTCACAACAACATCGGCACGCTGGGCGGCCAGACGGTCGTTAATCTGGTCGTTACCGGTACCTGCGTCAGCATAACCGTCGATCTGCACCTTGGCCTGAGGATACTTGTTCATGTAGTCGATGATGTCCTGAAGCTTCTGCTGCTCCTTCTCCACGATAACGGTAGAGTTGATGGTGAAGAAAATGTCGCGGCGCAGCGGCTCAATCTTCTCGACGATGGGCTCCGGCTCGACGATGGGCTCCGGCTCAACAACAGGCTCTGGCTCGGGAACAACCACAGGAGGAACCACCTTAGTGTAGCTCTTGCCGAGGTTAATTTTCAGACCAACGAGTGCGTTGAAATACCAGTCGGCATTTTCAGCCTTCTTTGAGTTGTAGTGGTCAGAAAGGATGTTGGCGTTACCCTCAACAACCAGCTGAACAGCGTCAGACAGACGGAAACCGAAATCCAAACCAGCACGGCCATAAGGACGAACCTTTGTGCCATCCCACAGATACTCCATATCGTAAGCATCCAGACTGCTGAGTGTCTTACCGATGGCATTAGCCTCGTCGTTGTCGAAAGCGATGTTAGCACCGCCGCCGAGGAAGGCTGTCACGTTGAACACACGGTTGGGGTTCCAGCCGCAGAACAGGTTAGACAGATTGAACATGAAGTCCAGACCGGGAGCTACATACTTGAATTTGTAGTCGTTGGTGTAAGGATTTCCTGTGCGGGCAGGTTCGAAGCCATTCCAGCCACCCTTGCTCTGCCAAGCGTTAGCCTGCAGGCGAACACCAAACACAGGAGAGAACTGATAGCCAAGGCCCAGCTGTACGTTGGGGCTGATCAGATCCTTGAACTTAGCCTCACCAAGAGTGTACTGAGCACCGCCCTGAACGTTCAGGAACCAGTGCTTCTGGAACTCATACTTGTTGTTCTCGGCATCAGTGTAAGTTGCCTGAGCCATTACAGATGCGCTGAACATCAGCAGTGCACCTGCCAAGATTGTCTTTAATGATTTCATACTTTATTTATTTTTGTTTGTTATTATTGGCTTTCGCTTTTTCTTTTTCCTCTAACTGACTGGCATATTTGGTGGCCATCGAGTCTGCCTGCGCATTCTTAATGACGCGGCGGTCGCCCTCGTCAGAGTTCACCAAACAAAGACGCCATTCACCTAAATAATCAACAGGCTTAAAATAGAAAACAGTCTTTATTTCGGGTCGATCGTCAGTTGCCTCTGCTATAATGGCAGTCGCCTTGACCTCATTTTTATAAGTCTCACGAAACTTCACATAATCAATACGGTGGCCAACGATAGGAAAAGACCTTAGCAAGTTTGTTACCGAAGCAATTTTTTCATTACTCAACAGCTCGGGCTTTCCGTATTTATCACTATCGCAATCTTCATAGAGCATTGCGACCGCATCAGTAACCTGGTCGTGTTCAAGATACTCGAAGAACATATTCACCAAGTGAGTAACTTGTGTGGTGTCCTTCTCTGTCAGCGCCAGTTCAAATTGCGTGAATTGAGTTTCTTCCTTTTGCTTTTTCTTGCATCCTGACAAGACAACAATCATTGCCATCATCAGGAGAAAGCCTGAAAATATGTATTTCTTACTTGTCATAGAGTTTTCTGAAAAAAGCGGCAGGCATGGCTGCCTGCCGCTCAATATTTATTTGGTTGTAATAAGATTGACTTAACGACGCTTTGCGTTAGCCTGAGTCTTACCAACTGTGCACTTAACAGTTGTGTTAACCTTACCCCAGTGATAAGTAACAACAGCCGGGAATGTAACAGTAAAGTGACCAACAGTCATACCATTGTTCTCGTAGTGCAGTGTACCATAGTTGTTGAGTGATACAGGGCTAGCTGGAGTGTATGTGAACTTGAGCTGTGTTGTAACGTCGCTGAGTTTGTGGTTGCCACCATTCAGGTCAGTTGTTGCATTCTCAGTATCAAGTTCAATCTTCTCAACACCGTAGTAAACGAAGTAGTCCATACCCTTAGTCTTCGTTTCATCACCGAAGTTGTGGTCACGCCAGTCAACGAATGTCATTACAACAGGAGCATCAGAACCCTTGGTCTCAGCATCCTCAAATTTAGCTGTAGCCTCAGTGATGGTGATAGGACGCAGGAACTTCACATTGAATTCGTTGTTGTCAACAGAAATCACAGTCTCATTGTCCTTACCCTCGCAGAGGATAGCCTTCACGGCTACACGAGCAGTAACAGAGTTTGCAAGATCGGTGTGAGCAGCTGCATTCAGCAACTTCTTAGCATCATCGCTAGCACCTGTATTGATACCAGTCTCACCGAACTTAACAATACCAGTTTCAGGATCGATAGTGGCAAGCAGAATCGTCTTAGCAGCATCAGCGTAAACCTTTGTTCCATCCTCGCTAGCGAAGAGCTTGTTTACACCCTTAGCAGAACCACCATCCACGAAGAATACCTTCACGGTGTAGTCTGTGCCAAGTTTCAGGTCTTTGTACTCATCCTTCAGAGCGTCAACGCTAATCTTGTTGCCCATCAAAGTGGCCTTGATGTCGAAGATGTACTCATCATCAGCTTTAGCTGTAGCAACTTCTGCGAGGTCAGGCTGCAAAGCAGGATCAATCTCAGTACCAACAACCTCTACATTACCGTGGATATCAGCATAACCTGTACCAGCAGTCACATTGTTGTTTGCATACCAGTATTGCTTAATCTTATTGCCATCACCGAAAGCAGATGTCGGGTTCAGATATACATTGGGAGTCCAAGTGAACTTCACATAGAACTGATCGGGCTTGCTGGCAGGAGCACCATCTTGCTTCACGAAGCGGATGTAAGTAACAATCTCCTTGGTCTCACCTTCCTCAGTACCCTTCACAAGTGAGTAAGCCTGCTGGTTCTTCACAGTCCACATCAGAACCTCAGTCATTGTGCCCTTAACGTCGGTAGTTGTCTGCTTGATTTCACCAATAGGATTGGTCATAGCCTCTGCGTCATATACAGGCTCCTCGAATTGCTTAGCTACTTCGCCGTTCATGTCCAGCTTGTAGTACTTCTCGAAGTCTTCCTTAGACATAGAAATCAACTCATGAGCAAGGATTGGCTCCTCGACCTCATGCCAAACCAGTTTCTTATCCAAAGCATTTTCGTCACCGCAATTGATAACATACTTGTCGGTATAAGGAGTTGTGTCAACGCTACCAGCAGTCTTAGGATCTGGACCATCCTCTTCAGCAACAATCTCAATCTTCATGTAACCAACAGCAGCCTTCTTTGTGCCCTGCCACAGAATTACGCGTACCAAAGGCATACGGCCAATAGTAGCCTGATTCTGCTCGAAGCCCCAAGCCTGTTGCTTACCATCCTTAGTCATCTGAGGACGAAGCAGAACTTCACCAGCTTTGGCAATAACATTGCCATCCTCATCGGTTTCATCTTCTGCTACAACCTTAATGTTAGCATGAGCACTCTGAGAAGTCTTGTTGTCACCCTGGAAGTAACCTACCAACTCAAATGTATACTTGAAACCTTCCTTAGTCACAATGCTGTCAGCAGCATTCTCATCCCAAGGAGTATCGCATGCCTTGGCCTTTGTGCGGTGAGTATTCACCAGTGTACGAAGATCAATACCCTTTGAATTCCAAACTACCTTATGCATAGGAGCGTTGTCGATAGCCTCCTTAGCACTCTTGTAGAGGTGGAACGCACCAAACTCATGCTTCTGGTTTTCGCCAAGGTCAGCAGGAGCATAGTTCAGAAGAAGATCCTTATAAGCGTTAGCCTGGATAGCAGCGAAGTCAGAAGTGATGACAGAGTCACCCTGAGTGTATTGCAGTGCAAGAACAGTAACCTGCTCGTCATCAGCAATGCTCTTGATTACGTTACCGTCATAGGTAGCGTGTACAGTTACCTGGCCCTTAGTCTCAAGGTCAGCAGAGGTAATGTTGAATGCCTTGTTGATGTCAGCGTCGCCACCAGCACGAGTATACTTTCTGTTGAAGCCGATGAACTTATAGTTATCAGCATCGGCAGCCATCTTAGCGTTAGAAGGATTCAAGAAATAGGTAGCAGCAAGGTCTGGAGCATAAGTAGAAGCACCATTAGCTGCATTTTCAGCCTTATCATTGCTGAAGTCACCATCTGCATTAACCTTCTCGTTTGTAACCTTCTGAGCTGTGAAGTTGTAAGTAGCGAAGTCGAATGCCTCGATACCATTATAGTAGAAAGCAGGGCTGAATACCAGGCTCTTCAGATGAGTGAAGAGAGCAATCACAACGGGATTCTCCTCAGCGCCCTCCACATTGTAGAGGTACAGATAGTCATTGTCCTTCACAGCAGTGATTGTGCCAGGAGCAAGGAACGAAATATCTGTAGCTGTACTCTCATACTTTTTCGTTGTGGTATTGTAGGTGTACTTGTCGAACTTGCCAGTCTTGGCATTGGGAACATAGTAATCACCGTTCAGGCCGTCAACACCGTCCTTACCGTCTTTACCGTCCTTACCGTCCTTACCATCTTTACCGTTCAGGCCGTCTTTACCGTCCTTACCATCTTTGCCGTTCAGACCGTCTTTACCGTCCTTACCATCTTTACCATCTTTGCCAATAGCTTTGTAATCGGTCTTCGTTCCGTTCTTATACCAAAAACCGTCATCACCGATAGTCCAGGTGTCACCATCTTTGCCATCAGCACCGTCTTTACCATTGGTAATCTTGAAATCGCCGCCATTGCTGGTGAAGATCTCCACACCATTAGCGATAGGCTTCACATCGGTGAGGTAGTAGCCTTTACCGATGGCGTCGTTAATCTTACCGATTGTCGCGGAAAGATTGTCGATTTGTTTCTGTAAGTCGTTGATTTCGTCATCGTAGTCCTTACAAGACGTAAACATACTCATAGATGCCAAGAAGAAAGCACCCATAAGCAGCGTACTAAAGATTTTCTTTTTCATACGATAATAATTTTAAATTAATTAGATAAAAATATATATACTTCTTTCTTTCGTCAAGAAAAGCACACCACAAAAGACGGAAATTCATGCGCCGAAACGCATTTTTCCCATTGTTTCTCTCGCGGGGAGATACTTTTTTAATTGGAAAAAAGTTCGCAGGGAGACACATTTCCGGTCTTAATTCTATTCCCCATTTGGGCATTGTCGCCAACTGAAGATTCTCTCCAAAACGGCAGAAGCACCCGTTAAATCGGTCATTGGCATTTGTATTTGGGTTAAAAAGAGTTATTTGGTACAAATAATCTATAAATAATTGTTCTGTACGGAAAATTTTACTATATTTGCAGCCGATTAAGAATAAAAAGGTTCATAGAGAACGTTGAGAGTCGTCAGGAAATCTGCAAATTTTACTGTAAAAGGCTCGATACTGTTATCTCTTTTGCAAATCGCTACTTGTGTATTCTATGATTGTTTCACACGTAAGTGGAAGTGCTTTTAGTTTGTGATTAACAATAAAGATTTGCCTAACTACTTGTAAAGACAGACTGAATTATCATCATAACGACTCGCAAATATACCTATATTAAAAGATTATAAAACAATCAATAATGCTAAAAATGAAAAAAACAGCTCTAAACGGGATGGATTTCAGAAAAAAGTGCTATCTTTGTACGGTCACATAAAAAATGTGACAGATTGTAAGGAAGAGCTATAAAGTTCCTACCGTCAGTAAATCTGCAAAATTAACTGTAAAAGGGTAAGAGATCTGAAAGCATTTCCTCCTAGTGTGTATGTGTCGCCGGACTTCTTGATGGGAGTTCGAGTAGCATGTATATATAGGTGTGAGCTGATATTTTCATTCTTGCTTTTTACAGGTATTGCAGAACCTACTGACAAAGAATGTCAATAGGCTCACACTTCATACTTACTAATGTAAAAGGAAATGAAAATTAATTCTTAAAACTAATAATAATGAAACAAAGAATCCGTTATTTCTGCCTGACACTGTTGGTATTGGTGGCAGGCTTGACGTCTGCACAGGACGTGGTCGAGATTTCTACTGTTAACCAACTGAAGGAATTCCGCAATGACGTGAACAGCGGAAACACTTATGCTGGGAAAACGGTGAAATTGACCGCAGATCTCGACCTGAGTGGAGAGACCAATTGGACTCCTATTGGCAATCTGGTCTCTTACCCAGGGCAATCGTTTAATGGAACATTTGATGGTCAGAACCACACCATTAGCAACCTGACAGTTAACGACAACACGCCCAATTATGCTGTTGCCGCACTGTTTGGTTCTGTTGTAAATGGGACCATCAAGAACCTGACTGTTAAGAACGTCAACATTACAAGTACACACTATGCTGGTGGTATCGTGGCTTATACGTCGAATGGTCCGACTATTGAAAACTGCAAGGTTATTGGTGGTACGATTAAGTCAACGCCAGAGATTGTTAATGGTTCTTATGACAATGGTGATAAGGTTGGTGGTATTATGGGATTTGCACAAACCGGCTCTACCATCAACAATTGTACTGTTGAAGGCGTTACCATTTTTGGATATCGTGATCTTGGCGGTATCGTTGGTTACTCAGCCGGAACTGTTACCAACAACACTGCAAAAAACGTTACAGTTATCCAAGATTTAACTAATGGCTATAAGGATTCTAATCCCACAACTATTGGTGACATTATTGGTCGTGATGAAGGTGCTACACTTAGTAATAACAAAGTCATCAAGTCCGACCCTGTCGCCCAGATTGGTGAGACCAAGTATGAGACCATTGCCGATGCTGTAAAAGCGGCAAAAGACAATGACGTGATTGAAATCATCAAGGCTGGTGAATTTACACTTCCCGGTTTGCCAAATAACGTAACAATTGAGGGCACTGTCGATGGCGTGGTATTTAACCACACAACTAAAGACAACATTGCCAGCATCCCCAGTGGAGCGACCTTCAAGAATGTTACTTTCAATTTCGGAAACAACAACTACCATGGCTTCCAGCATGCAGGAACCATCAACATGGAGGGTTGTACGCTGAACGGCAAACTCTTCTCTTATGGCGACATGAACTTCACCAACTGTTCGTTCAACCAGAGTAACAGTGATTATCACATGTGGACTTATTCTGGAAATGTAACCTACACTGGTTGTACTTTCACAAACGAGAAGACAGGTAAGTTCTTGAACGTTTACAATGAAAGTGGTGCTACCAAATATACGGTGACGGCAAACAATTGCAAGTTCGTCAACAATGCTTCAGCAGCAAACAAAGCCGCCATCAACGTGAAGGCTACGAGTGGTTCGAATCTGCTCGCCTATGATGTGATCATCAACAACTGTACTACTGAAGGTGCATTCCCAGAGGCAAGTGAGTCGCAGGCTCTTGTTGTCTTAAAAGACCTTGTGCAAGTTGATGACCGCACGGCTGATGGTGTTGACAAAATTAAGGTTTATGAGAACGACGTGCTCATCTATCCTGTCAACTACGTCGCTAAGATTGACACAAAGAAGTACGAGACGCTTGAGGCTGCCTTCGCAGCAGCTCAGGATGGTGAGACCATCACCCTGCTTGCCGACTGCACCGGTAATGGAATCAAGGCTCCTCAGGGCAAGTTCACAACTGGTCTGACGGTCGATTTTGTCGGTCACACCTACACTGTGGATGGATCAACCGTAGGTTCTACTGGCACTGAGACCAATGCCTTCCAGCTCTTGAAGGACAACAAGATTACGTTCAAAGGTGGTACGATTACTTCCGAGAAGGCTAAGATTCTTGTTCAGAACTACAGCGACCTGACCCTGGAAGGCATGACGCTGACGCTGAACAACGCGAACTATACCTCTGCCTACACATTGTCTAATAACAATGGTAACATCGTTATCGACGGCACAACCATCAACGCCAATCCTGCTGGTGGTTTCGCCTTCGACGTATGCCGCTACAGCAGCTATCCTTCGGTCGGCGTTACGGTGAAAGGCGAAAGCGTGATTAACGGTGACGTTGAGGTGAGTGCTTCCAATAATGATGCCAAGGACGGCTTCAGCCTGATGCTCGAGGCTGGCACGATGACCGGTGCCATTGTCCTTGACGCAAGTGCCAAGACAGCCATGGCCGCCACGCCAGAGAAGGCTCTTGTGAAGAAGAGCGACACCTTCAGTAAGGACGCTCCTGCCGACTACAAGTGGGTTGTCGCCGAGGAAGGAAAGCAGAAACTTGTTGCTTGCGACTATGTAGCCCAGATTGGCGATGTGAAGTACGAGACACTTGAGGCCGCCTTTGCAGCTGCTGAGGATGGTGCAACCATCACCTTGCTCAAGGACTGTGCGGGTAACGGCATCAAGGCCCCGCAGGGCAAATATGCTACAGGCCTGACAGTTGACTTCGGCGGCTTCACTTATACAGTGGATGGTTCAACCGTAGGTTCTACTGGCACTGAGACCAATGGCTTCCAGCTCTTGAAGGACAACAAGATTACGTTCAAGAATGGTACGATCACTTCCGAGAAGGCTAAGATTCTTGTTCAGAACTACAGCGACCTGACCTTGGAGGGCATGACGCTGACGCTGAACAATGCGAACTACGCTTCCGCATACACATTATCTAACAACAACGGCAACATCGTCATTGACGGCTCGACCATCAACGCCAACACCGGTGGTGGCTTCGCCTTCGACGTGTGCCGCTACGCCAGCTATCCTTCAGTCGGTGTGACCGTGAAGGGCGATAGCAAGATCAACGGTGACGTTGAGGTGTTTGCTTCTAACAATGATGCCAAGGACGGCTTCAAGCTGATGCTCGAGGCTGGCACGATGACTGGCAACATCGTCCTTGATGCAAGTGCCAAGGCTGCCATGGCTGCCGCACCTGAGAAGGCTCTCGTTATGAAGAGCGACGCC
>ODAI010177316.1_pt1 | contig 42758 bp, 27 predicted proteins | sample 1539321 | NCBI WGS metagenome assembly ODAI01 (sample SAMN02144231, study PRJEB22623) | gut metagenome | biome: sheep rumen | host: Ovis aries | place: New Zealand
CCCCCCCCCCCTCGCCCTGGTGTTTTGGTTTGTTTTTGTGGGGGGGGTGGGGGGGGGGGGCCGGGGGGCGGTTTCTTGTCCCCTTTTTCGTTCGGGGACAAGCACCCGCCCCCTGCCCCCCCCCGCCGAAGTGAGCTTCCCGAAGCCGTCATACGCCATGTTATAGGTCTGGCCCAGTCCGTTTGCCGCGCGCGTCATTGCTGACAGCCGGCCATTGCCATAGGCATAGCCAAGTGTGACATAGGCCATCGAATAAGGAAAAGATTATCGACTGAAAAGTGTACAGAAGTGGATTGAATAAGGGCAAAACGCTGAAAAAACATCACCACGGCGCGGGGAGTGATCAGCTCCTCGCGCCGTGTTGATATGATTCAATTACTGTTTTTTTGTAGGGCAAGACAAATGCTCCGTCCCCTTGTCTTGCAGACAACTATTTATGCTTCGTAATACTGAGACAATTTTACTAAAACAAAGAAAACAAAAACAACTGACAATAGTACTAAGCAAAACCAGTATGTAAAGCCCTCAAAAAAGGAGCGGGCTGTTTGATATACAATATTACCATCACGAGTTACTGTATATGCCCCCCAATAATTGTAACGAATCGTATACTCATGTTTGTCAACTATAAATGACCTTCCTTTTGCCTTTTCTTTTATCTGAGAATAGGAAAAGCCTCCATATGATATTTCGTTTCCATCCAGATCATAAGCGCCACCTTTGCTATCAGAAGCACATCCAATGTACAGAACGTCGCTATCGATGTAAAAGCAATACGACCTGTTTGTCGGAGGTACTATGGATTCAACTTGTTCTCCGTTGTTGATTACAATAATCTTGTTTTCAGCTCCTATATAAATATTTCCTTTACTATCTACATCAAACCCTTGCAAAGAACCTACTATTTCGCCTCTAGATATAAATGTCATCCTTCCAAAAAACAATATGAATAAACAAACAATAACAATACCGAAAAAGAGATTGACAACGAATGAGGATGCTCCACTTTTCGCCTCATCGCAAAACATAATTACACCCCCTAATCAGCAAGTCAAATAAATTAAAAGAAACAACCCTTGATTCTCCATACTGACCATGCACTTCAAAAGGTACTCCTACTCCAATGCCCATTTGGAAGGTTCCGGCTACAGACGTACTTCCTTTTCTCACATCATGCATTATTGTCGCTTCACCACCAAATACCGCACATTCACCGCCTGAGCCTCCGGCTGAAAATGAGCTACCTTCTAATGCCAGTAAACTTGATGCGTTCGAAAGCGATACAAAGCCAGTCAATGAAACGCCCGGCATTCCTGCGCCATAAAACATACCCGCAACTAGTCCAATATTTCCGTTGTTATCAATCCCAAGACCAAGATTACCGCTACTACCGGCGCCGATGTGGGACAGGGGACGGTTCCTTGTCCCGCTTTCGTTTCGGGACAAGGAACCGTCCCCTGTCCCACAGAAAAAGCAGAAAACTCCTGTTCGCCATAATGACAGGACATGGTAAATGTGTCTCACTGTGAGACAAAAACACCCTTTCTGATAGAACCTTGATTACTTCCTTATTCCAGCAGAATCAAATGTCTTTTTAAGTGCAATCTCAGTTGGGATGTATGAGCAAATTGAGAGGAGTAATTGGACAGCGACAACGCATCCACCGGCAATTCCGATTACGTTGATTTCGCGGTTCATCACAACGGCCATGACAATTACGGAAGGCACAATCAGAACCCAACCGCCAATTTGCCACAGTCTCCCAACGTATTTATGCGCAAATGCCCATGTGTCTTTATTCTTCATGGACATGGCAGTTCTGTAGCCAGATGTATTACTTATATGGTCGGGTGTGTGTTTTGTATATTGTCTACCGATATATATCATCGTGATAGGCAGAAGCAGAACAACTATTAGCATAAACAACCAAAAGCCCATTTTGCACCTCCTACAGTATTTTAGTTCATCATACCATAACGAGAGATTTTCAACAAGAGCTAATCAAGTCTATCAGCAAGTAGTTTATCCCGCTAATGTGTCTCACCGTGAAACAAGTTTTTGGAGGCGATTTGGGAAAAACATTGTTTTTCCCGATCCTTTGCATGTCTTCATGCAAAGGATCGGAGACTACAATGCATTTATTCCCAATACACGCCTTACGGCGTGTGTACAGAGAAGTTTTAACTTCTCTGTGGCGGCGTTTCGCCGCCTGGGGAATAAATTATAATATATGTTTTTGACCATTTCAAGGTCATCGTAGTCATAAGCTGCCGCAATCCCACTACCGCAAGACAACAGCTCCTTCCCCACGCCTTGAGCATCTACTCTCTGATGATAAATGAACAGAGCGGAAGATCGTCCGCTCTGTTCCGGTTTTACTTGCCGATAAATGCGTTGGTCTGCCGTCTCAGCCAGTCGACCCAGGCGTCCACGCCCTCGCCGGTTTTGGCAGAGATCGGGAAGATCTCGATCTTCGGGTTGCGCATACGGGCGTACTCGACGACCTTATCCATGTCAAAGTCAAAGTACGGCAGTACGTCGATCTTATTGATGACAAGCGCGTCGCACACAGTATACATCAGGGGGTATTTCAGGGGCTTGTCGTGTCCCTCGGGGACCGAGAGGATCGTGGCGTTCTTCACAGCGCCGGTGTCAAACTCGGCGGGGCAGACAAGATTGCCGATGTTCTCGAGAATCGCGAGATCCACGTTTTCGATGCCGAGCCCTTCCAGCCCCTGCCGAGTCATGCCGGCGTCGAGATGACACATGCCGCCGGTGTGCAGCTGGATGACCTTCACGCCGGTCTGTTCGATCGTGGCGGCGTCAACGTCCGAGTCGATATCGGCTTCCATCACACCGATACGGAACTCATCCTTCAGTGCAGCGATCGTGCGGCGCAGCGTGGTCGTCTTGCCCGAGCCGGGCGAGCTCATCAGATTCAGCAGAAAGGTGCGGTCCTTTTTCAGATCTTCGCGCAGCAGATCCGCCGCGCGGTTGTTGTTGTCAAAAACGCTCTGTTTGACCTCAAGAATACGGTATCCTTCCATGAGGAAAACCTCCATTATTATTTTCTAAGTGCTTCACCGTCGATCTTTTCGACGGTTTGGAAGTCAGTATATCACAATTATGACAGCAGGGCAAGCAACGAACGGGTATTTGAGTCGAAAGCCGTACCGTTTAACAGATAGCCGCTGTTTCTCTCGGGCAGATAGAGGTGGTAGCCCTCCAGCTTTGTGACCATCTGACGCAGCGGAGCATCCAATGCTTCATCATCGATGGCGGCTGCCGGCAGCAGCCCCGCACGCAGCGAGGTTTCGACTGCGGCCTTGGACGTGGAGAGCCATTTGATAAACTCCGCCGTGCCGCGAAGACCGCTGTCAAACGCCGCCGTCACGGCCAGCCCCTGGCACTGACCCAGACAAAGCCGCTGGCCTTCGCCAAACACCGGCACCGGCTCAAGCTGCAGATCGCTGACGTCCTTCAGCGTTGTCGACATGCAGATTGCGCAGGACAACTGGCCGTTTTGCAGCATAGAGACCAGATCCCCTTCCTTCAGCCACACACCGCCCTGATAGGCACAGCCGGCCAGAAGGTTATAAAGCTTTACATAGCTCGGCTGCTGCACGTCCTCTGCGCGGACAGCCGCAAAGGCGGTATCGGTCTGAGCCATGGCATTGGCAAACAGCGTTGCAAAAGAGTCTGTGCCAAACTGCACATTGCCGGTCGTCTCGGCCGCGTCCGACGCGCTCAGCAGCAAAAGCTCGAGCGTATCCGTCCGGATGCTTCCGGGCATGGACGGTGAGATCGCCAGCACCGGAACCTCAGCCCCCAGCGGGAAATACGAGCTGCCGATGCAGCCGGACAGCCCCTCGAACAGTGGGGCGTACTGCGGACCCTTTTTACCGAAATCTATGCTCTTCAGTTTGCCCTGGTCATAGAGCGTGAACGCCCTGCGCTGGTCGCACAGCAGCAGCTCGGGCCGGGCCGAATCCAGGCTGCGGCCAAGATCACTCGTGCTGTCAAAGCCCTGTGTGTGGACCGGCACCTGCGGATTGGTCGCATTATACTCCTCGGCCAGCTCCTCCATAATGTCCGCGAACGGATCCCCTCGGACATACCAGAGCTCGATCGGGACACTGTCGGTCTGCTCGCGGAGCGTACATCCCGAAAGGCCGGCGAGCACAGACAGCAGCAGGCATATTACAATCCATTTCTTCATAAGTCTCACATCGCCTTATAACGGTTGTTTTTTGATTTGAGCCCAGCGGCGCGGATAACGCGCCGGCGTCTCCCCTGTTTTACGAACGATCACCGCGCTGTGTGCCACGTCGGTGCCGGGAATGGTATAGGTTTCTGTCCGCTCCCAGCTGCCGCCCAGCAGCCGGATCGCCTGGACCGCCTCATGCAGCTCCTGTGCTGTGTCGGGGCCCTTCATGGCGATAAAGGCGCCGTCTGTCTTCACCAGCGGCAGACACAGCTCGCAAAGCGGATTGAGTCTGGCCACAGCTCGGGAAAAAGCCAGATTAAAGCTGCCTCTCAGCTCGCCCGGCGCTTCTTCGGCGCGCGCGTGAATACACGTCACGTCCGAAAAGCCAAGCTTATCACAGCATTCGCGCAGAAAACCGATGCGTTTATCCAGGCTGTCCAGCAGCGTCAGATGCAGCTCGGGACAGGCAATCTTCAGCGCGAGTCCCGGAAAACCGGCTCCGGTGCCGACATCGATCGCATGTTTGCCGGCCATCGGCTCTAACTTTAAAAGCGCGGCACAGTCAAGGAAATGCAAGCGTGCGATATTCTCATCGCCTTCGATGGCCGTCAGATTCATGACGGCGTTTTTTTCTGTCAGAAAATCAGCGTAAATACGGTAACGTCTTACTGCCTCGTCACTCAGCGGCAGTCCAAATTGTTGAAAGCCCTCGGTCAGTACGCGCTCCAGGCTCATAATTCTGTCCTCCGGACATAGCATCTCTCGCGGGATTGTGCCCGCTTGCGGATCGTATCACACGGTACGGAAATGATCCGCGATATCACTTATAGAATTCATGGGCTCCGATTTTAGTAATAAACCGGTAGCCGGCCGTCCAGCTGGAATCCTCCGCATGGACCGGGTCGATGAAGAAGATCGCATCCTGCACGGTGTTATAGCCCTCCAGCGCAAGACGCGCCGCAATGATCGACCACTCGCTGGGTTCCTTATAAACCGTGCCTTCGACCGTGGGCGGGAACTGAACCGAGACCCTGTCGTCGAAAATCACATCGTGGACATTGTCGGGATAGCGGTGATCGTTCACACGGTTGAGCACCACATTGGCCACGCCAACCATGCCCTCCAGCGGCTGGCCGCCAGCCTCCGCATTGACGATATGTTCGAGCCAGTAGACATTATCCGCGCCAAAGGTATCGCTGTAATAGCTGACGCCGCCTGCGGGCAGAGCTGCCTCGCTGCTGTCGAGGTCGATGCGTTTACCGTCCTCGGAGACCAGCGCCTTCATGCCAAACAGCCGCTGTACGGTACTGATCGGAAAATAACAGCGCCCATTCGGTCCTACGGTGAAGCGCTCGTCCGTATGGATATAGCGCTCATTCACATGCAGAATATTGCTGTCCAGCGATGTCTCCAGCGAAAAGCCGCGCCCGAGGATGCTGAGCGCCCCTGTCGATTCGTCATAGCTGCTGCCGGCCTCTACGCCAAAGAAAGCACACATATCCTCAAGACGAATCATAGCCCCCTGCGGACTGTTGTACCCGCGGCAGGTCAGCAGACCGTCGATATAAACCATGGCGGTATCCGCCTCTTCAAGCTGGCCATCCGCCAGCACAGCCGGCGTAAAGCAAAACAGCAGACAGCAGACAAGTGCTGCTGCGAAGCATTTTTTCATTGCTGCTCCCTCCTGAAGCTGTATTTCAAAATAGCACTCGCTATCTTCTTTATATCGGAGTTTTATACAGTATCTGTCCAATAATTCTATACTGATTTACATAATACCGCGATTCTCGCATCCCGTCAAGAGGCATATCCCGTCTCCGACAGCATATTTCGTCCGAAAAAGCTTGCGCGGCCGCCGATAATAAAAGTGTCTGAATCATTGCCGCTTCGCTCAGCCACGGAGGGTCAAGCGCGAAGCCCGGCAAAAGTGCCGCAAAAACAGGAATCGTTTATTACAGCGATGCAAAGAGAGGTGTCCGCTATCAAAAAAGCTACGCTTTTCCTACTCGGTCTTCTGCTGTCCGGCCTTTTGGCAGGGCTGACTGTCAGTCCGCGAGCACGCACGTTGATCAAAGCCTGGTATATGGAGAAGCCTACCGCCGTATATCTGCCGGAACAGACTTCTCACATGATCCGTACTCGAAAGCAGGCCATCAGCGGTGTGCAGTCTTCGCCTGCCGCCCCTTCCCCTGCCCCTGCATCCGAGCCATCGGACGCGCCCGGTGAGGCCGCGCCGGAGCCCCTGCTGCCGCCGGACAGCGAGTCAGTCCTGGAGACCACGATCACCGGCGGCCTGACGATCAAAAATCAGACGGACTTCAACGTGGATATCAAAGCTATTCTGGATGCCGGGACGCCGATCCGTCTGCCCGCTCACGGCATCCAGATCCTTATCATTCACACCCACTCCAGCGAGGCTTATACCCAGGCGGGGCTGGACCGCTATGCGCCGAGCGACAGCTGCCGCACTGAAGACCCGGCCTATAATATCATCCGCGTCGGCGACGAGCTGACGAAGATCTTTGAGGCAGCCGGTCTCACCGTGCTGCACGACACCGGCGTCTACGACTATCCCAGTTACACCGGCTCGTACAGCCGCTCCGGCGCCGCTGTGGCTTCCATTCTGACCGAGCATCCGGAGATCGCCGTCGTGATCGACATGCACCGCGATGCGCTGGGGAGCGGAGACGTGGTTTATAAAACCATGGCCGAGGAGGACGGTCTTGTGGCCAGCCAGGTGATGCTGCTCGTCGGCACGGACGGCAGCGGGCTGGAGCACCCGCATTGGCGCGACAATCTGAGCCTGGCGCTGACACTGCAGCAGGCCGTGACGAAGGTGCATCCCACGCTGATGCGGCCGGTCGATCTGGTGCCGCAGCGTTACAACACGCATCTGACACGCGGCTCGCTGATTCTCGAGGTGGGCAGCAGCGGCAATACACTGCAGGAGGCTCTGGCCGCAATCCGGCTCTTCGGCGAGGCCGCGGCACCGGCCCTGCGGGAGCTGGTGGAGCAGGACTGATTCTCCCCCATATTCTGCGTTATTTTCTTTACAAACGTCATATCTTGTGGTATATTGAATGCGCCTAATGGCAGGAAGACAAGCAAAGTGAGAGAATAAACATAGGAGGAATATACACATGAAAAAATGGGTCTGCCCCGTATGCGGTTATGTCCATGAGGGCGATACGCCCCCCGAGTTCTGCCCCCAGTGCAAGGTCCCCGGCTCCCGCTTCACCGAAATGGCCGCTGAGCGCACCTGGGCTGCCGAGCATGTTGTCGGCGTTGGCAAGGTCTTCGGCGCCGATGTCCCCGAGGAAGTAAAGGAAGAGATCATCGCCGGTCTGCGCTCCAACTTTGAGGGCGAGTGCAGCGAGGTCGGCATGTACCTGGCCATGGCCCGCGTCGCCGAGCGCGAGGGCTATCCCGAAATCGGCGAGTACTGGAAGAAGGCCGGTCTCGAGGAGGCCGAGCACGCCGCCAAGTTTGCCGAGCTTCTGGGCGAGGTCGTTACCGACAGCACCAAGAAGAATCTGCAGATGCGCGTCGACGCCGAGAACGGCGCCACCCAGGGCAAGACCGATCTGGCCAAGCTCTGCAAGAAGTACAATCTCGACGCTCTGCACGACACGATCCACGAGATGGCCCGCGACGAGGCCCGCCACGGCAAAGCCTTCGAGGGTCTGCTGAATCGTTATTTCAAGTAATATCTTTTCATTTCAAAAAAGGAGGCTACATATCATGCGTTATGTCTGCAATCTCTGCGGCTGGGTTTATGATGAGGACGAGGCCGGTGTGAAGTGGGAAGATCTTCCCGATGATTTTGCCTGCGAGCTCTGCGGCGCCGGCAAGGACGAATTCAGCGTCGAGGAATAATCGGTTCCTTCGGGACGCCGGGTGATACCTTCTCCCGGCAGCTACAGCTGAATGTAAAAACTTCGGGGAAGCGGTTTTTGCCGCTTCCCCGTTTTTACTATCTATTCTTTAGTATTCAACATCTCTTTCGGTTACCCAGACTTCGTCAAAGCCTCTCAGATACTCTCTGACCGTGAAGTGCGCGACGCCGTGCTCCCCAGCCCAATCCGGCCGCGGCAGAATGAGATTTCCGTAGTAGTATGTTACGTTCGAATCACCATACTCGAAGGACTCCTCCTTCGGCTCGGAGCGCACCAGCGAGGCAGGCACTTCCCGCCCGTTGATACGGATCGACACAGTGATCGCACCGCGCTCCGTCGGATCCTTCGTGCTGTATGTCACGTTCACGGGTTTTGTCGACTCATAGGTACTGAAGGCAAAGCACCCGGGATAGCCCCATTCAGGATCCGCATCCAGATCCCAATATCTGGCAGCCCAGCCGAGCTCATAATAGTTGTGGACCGTAACGGTCTGCTCCTCTTCCGCCCCGTCTTCATTGACGAACCGATATGTGAGCCGCAGCTCCGGATCCGGCCAGACGTCGCCTGCCGCTTCGTATTCCTCCATATGCTGCTCATACAGATCATAGACATAGATCGTCGGCAGCTGGAAATAACCCTCTGCTATGGCATCACCCGGTATCTCGAACTGCCCAATGCTCTGATCGATCTGGTCATCCCATAGCTGCAGGGAGGCCGAGAGGATCCTATCCTGTCCGGAGAAACGCACCGCGCCTTCCAGGGTATCCGAGAAGGACATAAAGATTGCCTCAGCCTCTGTTTTCTCCGGCTCCGGTGTCGGCTCTGGCGTAGGCTCCGGGGTCGGCTCGGGCGTAGGTTCCGGCGTCGGCTCGGCCGTAGGTTCCGGCGTAGGTTCGGGGGTCGGTTCCGGCGTAGGTTCCGGTGTCGGCTCGGGCGTCGGTTCGGGCGTCGGCTCGGGCGTCGGCTCCGGTGTAGGCTCCGGCGTGGGTTCCGGTGTCGGTTCGGGGGTAGGCTCCGGTGTCGGTTCGGGCGTCGGCTCAGGGGTAGGCTCCGGCGTGGTTTCAATCACGACTGTCGGTTCGACCGGCGGAGCGGCGGTAGTCTGCATGCTGCTGACTACAAGTCCCGCAGACAGCAGCACAACGCCTGTATACTGGATATAGCGCGTTTTTCGCCGCCTTTTCCTCGCCCTGGGCGCCGCCGCAATATCGGAGCGCTCCACGCCAAACTCCGGTATTGGGGCTGTGAACTCCTCCTCCGGCGACGGCATCGAAAACTCCGCTCCGGGCGCAGGCTGGGGATACTCCTCAGCTTGCAGAGTAGAAAATTCGTAATCCTGCCTATCCATAGCACTCAACGATTATGTACGTCCAGCTGCGGGAATGGGATCTCCACACCCAGCTTCTTAAACCCGATCAGCAGATCGCGGTTGAGAACACGGGGAGCGGAGAAAATATTTTCCTCTGTGACCTCTACCATGAATTTCAGCGTCACACCGGAGGCACCCAACTCCTGCACGCCCAGATATTTCGGCTCGGAGAGCATGATATCCGTATGTGCCTGGTAAATCTCCGCCATCAGCTTCGGGAGCTTCTTTTCCAGCTCCTCCAGATCGGTGCTGTAGGCTACATCGATGCTGCTGACAGCAATTGAGGCGTTATCCGAGCGATTGAGGATATTCTTCATATCGGAATTATTGATGATCTTCACATTTTTACCGGTGTCGATGATCTGTGTGGTACGAATGCCGATTTCTTTCACGGTACCGCGAAAACCGTTGACCTCCACAATATCGCCAACATTATACTGGTTTTCAAACAGCATGAAAATGCCGGTTACCACATCGGCGATCAGGCTTTCAGCACCGAAGCCGACGATCAACGCGACAACGCCGACACTGGCCACGATCGTGGTCACATCCACGCCAAAAATTGAAAGCCCCCAGCATAGAATCACCAGCGCCGCCACATAGCGTGTCAAACTGGACAGCAGCGTCACAAGCGTTCTTCCCCGATGCGCTTTCGGTTTAAACAGACTGAGAATGAAAATCAACAGGTTGGCGCAGAACATGACCAGCATGGCCATGGCCAGGGCATCAATAATCGGATGCGACAAAAGAAAGCGTCCGACGGCAATAAACGCGGCGGCAAGAACAAGATAGACAATCAGTTTTCCAATACTTGCACCATTGCTTGTCTCCTGTGTTTTCATAATTGCATCTCCTTTTTTCTTTTTCTGACAAGTATATGCTGTTTATATTATATTCAGCATAAGCCGTGATTGGAATCCGAAAAGGGTTGCGTTTCTCTGTTTGTCATTGACTGTTTCAGAAATACGCATGCTGACATTCGCATTTTTCGCTATAGTTTGAATCAAACTGTAAATTGTGAGGAAGTTCCATGTCATTTCAAGATCAGCTCAACGAGTATATTGCTCAGCTCAATTGCACAGGAAAAGAGCTTGCAGCCGCCAGCGGCATTTCCGCCGCAGTGATCAGCCGTTACCGTTCCGGCAGCCACAGTCCTGAACCCGGCAGTGAGCAATGGCAGCGGCTGATCGACGGCCTTGCTGCGATTGCAGAAGATCGCGGATTGACGGACCTGAGCAAGTCCGAGATCGACAAAGCCTTCCGAGCATCACGCGTAACGGAAGGTCCGGTTGACGCGGAAAGATTTCGACAAAACCTGAACGAATTGCTGGAGGCTTTTTCCGTTGGCAGCAATGAGCTGGCTAAATATCTGAATTATGATGCCTCCTATCTTTCCCGCATCCGCTCCGGACAGCGGATGCCGCGTGATGCGGCCGCGTTCGCCGAGAGTGTGGGCTTCTTTGTTGTCCGTCGCTGTCGCAGCGCTGCGGATCGGGAGCAGCTGCGGATTCTGACCGGGAGCGATCTGAAAGGCGATGCCAAAAACGAAGATTACGTGCGCGCTGTCGTCCAATACCTGTGCACAAGCGACAGTCTCCCTGCTGGCGGCGGAATCGGCAATTTTCTGCGAAAAATGGACGACTTCGATCTGGAGGAATATATCCGGGTCATCCATTTCGACGAGATGAAACCGCCCACGGTCCCGATTCGTCTCCCCAACTCCCGCTTTTACACCGGGCTATCGGAGATCATGGACGCACAGCTGGATTTTCTCAAAGAGACCGTGCTCTCCCGCTCGGACGGCGCTGTCACCATGTACAGCGACATGCCGATGGCGGAAATGTCTCAGCACGCAACATTCCCGAAAAAATGGATGTTCGGCATGGCCATGATGCTGAAAAAAGGCCTTCGACTGCAGATGATCCACAACGTAGACCGTCCGTTTCATGAGATGATGCTCGGTCTGGAGAGCTTTATCCCTATGTACATGACCGGGCAGATTTCACCCTATTACCTCTCCGGCATGCAAAACAGTTCTTTTCGGCACATGCTCTGGGTGTCCGGTGCGGCCGCACTGCAGGGTGACTGTATCACCGGGCATATTGCAGACGGCCGGATGTACCTGACCAATCGAAGCAGCGAACTTGCCCATTATCAGAAGACGGCGGAACAGCTTTTGAACCGGGCCTCGCCGCTTATGGATATCTATGGGCAGGATAGAAAATCAGCCTTTGAGCGTTTTCTGCGCGCGAGCTCCGCTGCGGTCGGCGCGCGCCGCTCGATCCTGTCTTCCCTGCCGATCTACACGCTCTCTGACGAGCTGGCCGAACGAATTATACTGCGAAACAACTGTTCCGCAGCAGAACAGGCTGTTATCCTGAACTATATTCATTCTCAGCGGCAGCGGATAGAGACTGTTCTGGAACACAGTCCGATTTCCGATGTACTGCCGGAAATCGGTGAAGAAGAGTATAACCGCTATCCCATGGGGCTGTCTCTGGCCGGTATGTTTTATCCGCACGATATTCGTCTGACCTACGAAGAATATCGCGAGTACCTGTCTCTTTGCCGCGCATTTGAGCAGAGTCACCCAGGCTATTCCTGCACGCCGGATAAGAACACCCCTTTTCGGAATATACAGATCACGATCCTTGAAAACGATTGTGTTGTTGTCACGAAAAACAAATCCCCCGCCATTCACTTTGTCATTCGTCATCCCAAGATGTGTGTTGCGATCGAAAACATGGTCCTTCCCATCATTGAGACGTGACGCGAGACGGTTCACGGTATTGACAAAGGTGGTATACTGTAATTGTCGAATACTATCCTTTTGCTCATCATACTATGGATTCGATAGAAAGCAGGTAGCGGTATGGAACAACAACGTCCTCCCAAACTCAGGTATTACACCGATCCTCACAGTTGGACGACCCACGCTTCGATCACCATCATGATCATGTCGATGGTGCTGCGCGGACTTAGTTACTGGGGTGTCTGGTCCGACCCGGAAACCTCCAATATGGACGCGCTGCTGTATATCGGCCTTCCGGAATTCAGCGCGCTGCTCTTTATCCTTACCATCGCGCTTCTGGGCAAGCACCGTGTCTGGCCGTCGTTTATTCCGGTCTGGGGCCTTTGCGCGTTTCTGGTGCTGGATGCCCGGCTCTACAGCGATGAGCTGTCCATGCTCATCTGCGTCGTCGCCTATGTGCTGATTGCGATCCTTTATTTCTGCACCGTTGTCAACATCCTCAGCACCAAATGGGTGCTCGCTGTCATCGCACTGCTGCCCTTCCTGTATCATATCCTTGTACTCGACATCAAAGCGCTGCAGGATACCGAGCATCCGGTTCTGTTCACGACCGGCGTGCGCGAATTGTCGGTACTGTGCATGCTGCTGTCGCTGCTGTTCATCGCGCTGGCGATGAAGAAGAAGGAAACCGGCCGCAAGGCCAAGACAACCGAAGCCGCGCCGGTGCCGCAGCCGGAGCCTGCTCCGGTCGTAGAGCAGGCGCCGCCCGTGCTCAGCTGGGATACAAATACTGTCGCGCCTGCCGCGCAGGATATGGCGAGCCCCGCCCCTGCTGCGAGTGCGGATCCCGCCCCCGAGACCCCCGTTGAGGAGTCTGTCAGCACTGACGCATGAGTTCTCCGCAGTCCTCATCCCGGCCATCGAAAGGATCTCGTCCGACCGGAAGGAAAAAAACGCGCAAGCCCAGACTACTCTTCACCCGGCTGATTCGACGAATAACTTCACGTTTTACCTCACGTCAGATCATCAGCTTTGTGCTTGCCGCCGCGCTGGTGACTGTTCTGATCTCCGCCGTTATCTGGCGTCAGGTCCGGGAAGTATATCGTTACAATCAGTGTTATAATCAGGCTGTTAAAGCCTGTGATGTGGGCAATTATGAGGAGGCGCTGATGCTGCTGCGCCGCGCTTCCACCGTACGTGCTACGGACGACGTAACGCTGCTGATGGCCGACTGCTACGCGGCCATGGGCAATTATGAAAAATCTCTGGAGCTGCTGCGCCGTCTGGATCACAGCAACGCCGAGATCCGCCGTAAGATCGACCAGATGGAGCAAAGCCGCAGCGAGAAAATCAACGCTGAAAAGGTCCGCCTGGCCGGTCAGGAATTCGAAATTGAGCTATCGGCGCTCACTTTGCCGGGCGCAGGGCTGAACAACGCCGATCTGAAAGAGCTTGTTCGACTTTATGCTTTGACCTCGCTTACACTTTCCGACAATGCGCTGAGCGATATCTCGGCCCTGTCCAGCTTGGGTGGGCTCACGCATTTGAATCTCAGCGGCAATCAGATCGCCGATATCGGGCCGCTCTCGGCGCTTGTCAGTCTGCGCTCATTGACGCTTGACGGCAATCCGGTCCAGGATTTGAGCCCTTTATGTTCGCTCTCGATGCTCACGACACTCAGTATCCGCGGCATGGCGGTCAGTGCCGAGCAGCTGCAGCTGCTGACCACATCGCTGCCCGGCTGCGCGATACTCAGCGACAATCCGGACGGCTCCGGCGCCCAGATCAGTCTGGGTGGACAGAGCTTTCCAGACTCCGTCACACAGCTGGATCTCTCCGACCACGATCTGTCCGATATCTCCGCCCTCTCCGCCTGCCGCAGTCTGACCAAGCTGGATCTCAGCGGCAACAGCATTTCCGATCTATCGCCGCTGATGGATATACCCGGCCTGCAGGAGCTTATTATCGACGGAAACAATGTCAGCAATCTGCGTCCGCTGATGTCGCTGCATTCCCTGCAGGTGATTCGCGCCGAACACAACGCCATCGGCTCGACAGTGCCGCTCTCCGGTCTGACGCAGCTGAGCAGCCTGTATCTGTCTTACAATCCTGTCACGGATTACTCCGGTTTGGAAAAGCTTACGTCGCTGCAGACGCTCGAGCTGCGCGGAACCGGTCTTTCCAACGCGGACCTCTCGGTATTATCCCATATCCACAGCCTGAATTATCTTGATATACAGGAGAATGCGGGGATCGGCACCGATGCATATAATTCGCTCAACATCGCGCTCTCCCACTGCGAGATCGTTCACTCCGAGCTTGTGACCATGCTGGAGTTGGGCGGCTCGATGTTTCCGCAGGATAGCACCAGCATTGAGATCACCAACGCCTCCGAAGTCAACCTCGCATCGATCTATCTTTTCAATCGTCTGGAGACTCTGAAGATCCGCGGGGCTAGTCTGAAGAACATCTATCCGCTGCAAAATATGTCGACGCTCCGGCATCTGGATCTGGCCTGCAACAAGATCGAAGACATTACGCCGGTGGCCTCGCTGTATGATCTGGAAACGCTGGATCTAAGCTCCAATTATTTCTCCATGGTGACGCCGTTTTTCTCTCTCACCAATCTGACCGAGCTGAATCTGAGCGGCAATCCGATACCGCCTGACCAGCTGGATCGTTTGCGCAATGCGCTCCCCAACTGCAAAATCATCTACGACTAAAAAAAGAACCCTGTCGCGATTTGAAGCGACAGAGTTCTTTTTGCACATATTTATCTTTGTTTGAAATAGTCCTTTGTCAGCTTGGCCACTGTGCCGCTCAGGAGCAACAGCGCAATCAGGTTGGGGATCGCCATCAGTCCGTTCATCGTATCCGAGATATCCCACATCAACTTACCTGTGCCGATCGAGCCAACGATGCACATCAGAGTGAAGAGAATATTGAAGGCCAAAGCAACATTTTTGTTGTTTTTACTGATATAATTCCAGCAGCTCACGCCATAATAGCCCCAGCCGATGATTGTGGAGAACGAGAACAGCAGCAGACCGATCTGAATGACCAGACCGCCGAGACTGCCGGGCAGGATCGCGTTGAAGGCTGCCGCCGCAGCCGCACCGTTCGAACCGAAGGCATCGACGCCGCCGTCCGCATTCAAAACGCCGGAGAGGATGACCGTCAGTGCCGTGATCGAGCAGATAACGATCGTATCCACAAAGACCTCAAACACGCCCCACAGAGCCTGATCGCAGGGCTCGTCGGTAGAGGAAGCCGCATGGGCCATCGGCGCCGAGCCAAGGCCGGCCTCGTTCGAGAAGACACCGCGGGCAAAGCCGCTGCGCATGGCAACGATGATAGCATAGCCAAAGATGCCGCCGCCGACCGCCTTGAAGCTGAAGGCGCTCTTAACAATAAGGGCCAACGCCGCCGGGATCTGCGTGATACGAAGGATCAGGACGAGAAGGCCGGCCAGAATGTAGAAAACCGACATGACAGGTACCAGATAGGACGCGACCGAACCGATACGTTTGACACCGCCGATCAGCACCACACCGACCAGTACAGCCAGAAGCACACCGGCGACAGGACGGCTCAGGCCGAACAGATTGCCGAGAGCGCTGGCTACCTCTGTGCTCTGTGCAATATTGCCGATACCGAAGCTCGCCACACCGCCGAGAATCGCGAAGGTCATCGCCAGCCATTTCCACTGCGATCCAAGTCCTTTTTCAATATAGTACATCGGCCCGCCGTGGTTGACCCCGTTTTCATCCTTGACGCGGTATTTGACCGCCAGTGCAATCTCCGCGTACTTGGTGCACATGCCGAAGAACGCCGAAACCCACATCCAGAACACGGCGCCGGGACCACCGGCAAACAACGCACCGGTCACACCGGCAATATTGCCTGTACCGACCGTGCCGGCCAAAGCCGTGGATACCGCCTGGAACGGAGACAGGTTATTGCCGTGATCCCCTTTTGCCTGTTTTTTGAACAGTGTTCCCACCGTATTGCGCATGATAAAGCCAAAGCGCGTGGCCTGAATAAAACCGGTCTTGATTGACAGATAGATACCTGTTCCTACCAAAAGCAGCAGCATGACCGGGCCCCAGGCAAAACTGTTGATGACTCCGTTGACTTTTTCAATGCCGGCTACCAGATTTTCCATTTGTATCCCCCATTTCGAAAAAACTTGTTTGTTATTATAAACTTTGCCGCGTTAAATTGCAATACTTTAAATGGATTTTTTCGCCTTTTTCTTTAAGAATGCAGAATGGTCTTTCAATCACCTGTTCATGGACAGACTCTGTTCAATTCTTGCATTATCATTCCGATTTATTTCTTTTTCCCCTTGCACCGCTGAGGCAATTCAAGTATAATACAAAAACACAGTATGTTCGTCAGCGGACTGATTCTAAAGTAAGCGATGATTAAATACGGCGAGAGCGAATGGCGAGCAAATCTTTGTCAGATCAAGGCATAAAAACGCAGGAATACTTTGTGTATTTCAAGTTTTTATAACGCAGAGCTGGCAAACGATTTGCCGTCAGGCGCCGAAGGCGTATTAATCAGCGTTTACTAAAGCGGAGGGCTTCCATGCTCGACTGGTTTACAACAACTACATTCGGAAAGATGATCGCGACCTTCTTTATCTCGATGCTCCCGATCGTGGAGCTTCGGGCCGGGCTGCCATACGGGATCGCCCTGGGACTGGACTATTGGCAGGCGCTCGTCTGTTCCGTTCTCGGCAACCTTGTTCCGGTACCGTTCATCATCCTGTTTATCCGTCAGATTTTTTCCTGGCTGCGTAAAAAGCATAAAAAGCTGGATCAGTGGATCGCAAAGCAAGAGAAAAAGGCCGCTGACAAGAGTAAGGTCGTCGACAAATACGGTCCTATCGGTCTCTGCCTTCTGGTCGCTATCCCCCTGCCCGGTACCGGGGCCTGGACCGGTGCTCTTGTTGCCGCTCTGATGGATATGCGCCTGCTCCGGGCACTCCCATCCATCATTCTCGGTGTGCTGATTGCCGCCGGTATCATGACCGGCGTGACCTACGGTGTCATTCGTATTGTATGACTCGTGAAACTATCCAGTCCCTTAAGGGGGCAGAATAGTATCAGGGGAAGCACAACCGTTAAACTCTCCCCCTAAACATTTTTCGCCCTGCGTCAATGGACGCAGAGCGATTTTTTGTTCAATAGTATTTATACAGGATATACGCGGGGGTGCAGCTCCAGGCATGGCAGCAGCTGTTGACGATTGCGCCGCCGTAGGGCGAAGCCTTTGGGTCCTTCGGGTCCCAGGCCTCAAAGAAGGTGTCGGCTCCGGCGCGGATCATGGAACCCCAATAATATCGGATATGGTCAAGTGCTTCCGCCTTCAGACCGCATTTCAGAAGGGCCATCAGATAGTAATGATGCGCATAGGGCGTCATCATGCCATAGGGCCCGTCATAATCAGCAAGCGAGCGCATCAGCTCCACCGCCTGCTCCCCTTCCACTAGGTCTGCGAGCACCGCCCAGACCTGTGAGGCAACGGAGAACTGCCCGTTGGAGATCACCTTGTTCTCTTCGGCGCGGTAGAAGGACTTGACCGCCGCTTTGCGCAGGCGCGCCTGCTCGCTGCGCCAGCGCGCGGCAATGACGGAATCCCCGCAGCGTTCGGCCAGACGCACCCCGTAGCCAAGGCTGTCGATCAGCACGCACTGGGCCGCCGCGGCCTTGTCTAGTCCCTCGGTCCAGTCGATAAAGGCATCTGCCGCCGACTCGCTCTTCAGAAGGCCATCGTCCCCGCAGAGCGAGAGCGAATACTCCAGCTGCTCTCTGGCGATCGGGTAGAGATCACGCAGCGCCTCATCGTCTCCGGTTTCGCTCAAATACTCCTCGAGCGCGTCAACAAAGAACAGCGCATAATCGAAGAGCCAGGTGTCGTCGGCCTCGGTGTGCTTGCCGGTGAAGACACAGGCCGCGACGCGTCCGTCAGGAAAACGGGAACCTGCGAACAGATACAGGCAGCGTTTCGTCAGATCCATGTTCCGAAAGCTTGACGCATTCACGAGCGCCTGCAGACGCATATCTCCCGTCCAAAGACGCCTGTCGCGCTTGGGGCCATCCTCATAGACCTCCTGCATACAGTTGGCGAGTGTGCGCAGCCCCGTTTCGCTGATCCGGTCGAGTTCAGCATCGCCATAGGACCGCTTTTCCAGGCGACGCCAGTCGGCTGAGCTCTCGGTGCGGCACTCGGCATGGCGCACCAGCAGCTGATATTTCGGCGAGGTATCCAGCACGGTGATTTTCAGATACCGGAACGCATAGCGCCGCTCCAGATGCAAGTGTGTCGGGATCTCGTCAAGATGGACATACTCCTCCTGGATCCAGCCCGAGGAGATCCAGCCGTGATACTCAGCTGAATTCTCGCTGAGCTCATCGAGCGTCTCAGCAAATTTAAATTTCAGAAAAGCGGGTGCGTCCGGGTGCGAGCCCTTGAAGGCAAAATCCAGACTGACCCGGCCCACGATATGTGTGCCAAAGTCCAGACACAGGTTCTGCCCCTTGGTAAAGGGCAGCTCCCGCAGCTGCTGCAGTCGGATCTCTTCGCGGTCGGGACTGTAGCGCTCCTTCAATATGAAGCCGCCCTCTGGCTGCACGATCTGCCGATAGAGCACCGGGCGCAGCTGTTCGGCGCGCTCGAGCAGTCGCGCGTCGTTTTTGGGGTGAAAATCGGGAATGATAGATATAAGCGGCATAGCTGATCCTCCGCACTTTGTCCAACCTTTCCGGTCAGACAAATAGTATGTATTGTAGTCTTCAGTAGTATAAAAGACCCCGGAGCACATGTCAAACCTTTTGATGAAAAAACGGAAAAACTGGAAGTTTTCCGACGTATAGAGCGCTCGGCGGCGGTCGATTATTTGTACAAATGATCAATTCTGACCAATTCTATACCTGTTTTTCCGTCAAAAGCGAAAACTTTTCCCATTTAAAGCATTTACAGCTTGACTTTTTTCCAAGCGGCGCTATAATGAGCGCAACTGAACAAAGTATGATAGAGGCGCGGCAATCAAGAGTAGCTCTCATCCCCTCCGGCGGGAAACCGGAGAGGGCGAAAGGGTTTGCCGCCGAAGGATGACTGTGTTCCCGTGCAGTCATACCTGGGCCATGGGATAAGATCTCATGGACTGTCGCAAGCAATTGCGGAGAGCTGTCACACGGTATGATCCTGCCTGGTTGGAATCGTGAACAGTATCTGCTCTGTTCACGATTCTTTTTTAGGAGGTCATCCCCATGACAAGAACAAGTATTACCCGCATCCTCAGCATCCTCATGCTGCTGGTGCTGGTGGTCTGCCTGACCACTGTCCCGGCCTTTGCAGACACCGAGACCACCTGTACGACCTGCGCCGGCACCGGTATTTACGCCGGCGACGAGTGCGGCGAGTGCGGCGGCAGCGGCGTCCTGACCAGTGAGAGCAACCTCGCTTTCTCCTTCTGGGCTCTGGTTCCGCCGATCGTCGCCATCATTCTGGCTCTGATCACCAAGGAGGTCTATTCCTCGCTGTTTATCGGCATTGTGCTGGGCGGTCTGTTCAACACGAACTTTGCGCCGGTCCGTGCGCTCGACGCGGTCGTGAACGACGGTCTGATCCCCGCCGTATGTGATAACGCCGGCATCTTTATTTTCCTGGCTGCGCTCGGCATGCTGGTGAGTCTCATCAATCTCTCCGGCGGTTCGGCCGCCTTCGGCCGCTGGGCCTCCACCCACATCAAGACCCGCGCCGGTGCGGCCATTTCCACCTTTGTGCTGGGTATTCTGATCTTTGTCGACGACTATTTCAACTGCCTGGCCGTCGGCTCGGTCATGCGTCCGATCTGTGACGAGCACCGCATCTCCCGCGCCAAGCTCGCCTTTCTGATCGACGCCACGGCCGCCCCGATCTGCATGATCGCACCGGTCTCCTCCTGGGCGGCCGCCTTCTCCGGCGTGGTCGAGGACGGCGGTATCGCCCTGTTCATCCGCGCCATCCCCTACAACTTCTACTCTCTGCTGATGATCGTTTTCATCATTGCCATTACGATGATGCATTTCGACTACGGCCCGATGAAGGTCCGTGAGCTGGCCGCCATCAACAACGGCGATCTCGGCGGCTCTGACGACATTCAGTCCGAGAGCGCCAACGCCAATCCCCGCGGCCGTGTGATTGATCTTATCCTGCCTGTCGTCGTGCTGATCGTTTCCTGCACACTGGGTCTCGCCTATGTCGGCGGATTTTTCAGTGATGATCCCGCCGTGGCCGGCAACTTTGTCGAAGCCTTCGGCAACACCGACGCTTTCGCCGCGCTGCCCTGGGGTGCGCTGATTGCACTGGTCTTCACGATCATCTATGTGATCGCCCGCCGTCTCGTCTCCTTCAAGGAGGCCATGAACTGCGTGACCCGCGGCTTCTACAACATGGTTCCCGCGATGATCATTCTGACCTTCGCCTGCTCGCTCAAGAACATGACCGTTATGCTGGGCGCCAAGTATTATGTGGCCGGGCTGATGGGCTCCGCCGCCGCGGCGCTGTTCAATCTGCTGCCCGCCATCATCTTTGCCGTGGCCTGCGTGCTGAGCTTCTCCACCGGCACCAGCTGGGGCACCTTCGGCATCCTGGTTCCGATCGTCACCTATGTCTTCCCCGCTGACAGCGCTCTCTACATCATCGGTATTTCGGCCTGCCTCGCCGGCGCCGTGTTCGGCGACCACTGCTCCCCGATCTCCGATACCTCGATCATGGCCTCGGCCGGCGCCATGTGTGACCACGTGACCCACGTCTCCACGCAGATGCCCTATGCACTGACTGTCGGTGCCGTCTGCTTCGTCAGTTATCTGGTCGCGGGCTTCGTGCAGAACTGGATCATCTCCTTTGTGATCGCGCTTGTGCTGCTGTTCGTCACGCTGATCGTGATCCGCAGCCGCAGCGGCAAGACCCAGACCGCTTGATTCCATCCCATAATTCTATAAAAACAGACAGGAGCTTTCGCTCCTGTCTGCTTTTTTTCTGCGGCTCTTCCAACTGCTGCCGCTGCTGCTCGATCATGGCAGTGAAGACCTTCTTCTGCCAGTGGAAATACGTCTTCGGCTTAATGTCGTGCTCCGCACACCACCGGGTTACAGACTGTCCACTGCTCCGGCATTCAGCCACACGCTGGCTCCATTCCAGCAGATTCCGCTCGGCCTGCGCGCTTCGGATGGTTAGCTCGCCCATGTTGTTCCTCCCAGTCTATGAGACTTCCTGGCAGTCTATGGCACTGCCAGGCTTAAATGCAGAGACTCCCATAGACTCGCATCGATTTGATGGAAGTCTATGAGAGTCCCTGTTCATTCTCTCATACATGAGGGTCGCTCGCAATCCGTCATTTTATTTGACGCTTACATATAAAGGAGCATGTGGCACGCCACATGCTCCTTCTTGTTAGGTTTCTTCTTTTGCTCTACCCAAACTATTGCATAGAATCAAAAGAAATCTTTGCTTTTGCATGCCATTCAAATCTGCTTTTTTACTTTGCACGGTATTTCACATAGGTCGTCAAATTCGAGATATTGCTGCCGGAACCGGGATGCTGTGTCTGGTAGTTCAGATCGCGGTAATACTGATAAATCTTCTGATAATCCGTATAACTGCTCTTCATGCGATCAATTGCAAAGTAACGATCGGTACCTATACCACTCGTAGGGTCCTTTCTCTGTGCGGATGTCGTCATGGCCGAAACAACGCTCTTGCAGTTATAACTGGCATGCGACCCACCATAGCAATAATCTTTGCTTAGATAAGAGCATTTCGTTGATGAGGCCATAGAATGCCAGTATTGATACGACCAGCTGTTATGCGTTTTATTGTCCCAAGAGATTGTTCGTCTCGTGCCGCTTGCATACGCAACGTTATACATCCAGTGCCAATAAATCCAGCCGTCCTGGACATTACTGACCGTCCGCTTAGTAGTATCATTCTCATACTCTGAGTAAGGCGATTTCATATAACTCTTATAATACTGGTCTTTCGTATTGTATGTGGACGGGAAACTTGCATAGTATTTCCATCCACTTCCGGTCTGCTTCCAGTAGTTACCGGAGCTAATCCACCCAGCCATACTGGAGTTTGTTGACTCCGTGCTCTCCCTGTAGCTGTAGCTGGTTTGCGTAATTCTGCCGCCGGCAGGAACCTGGGACGCAAGCGTCCAGGCAGATTCATCATGAATACGCCAATGCGCATACAGCGTAACAGAGGAATCAGCGGTCTCGATAACAGAAGTCTCATTCCTTCTCTGGCCGTCATCACCCGCAGTCGTATACCAGCCGAGGAAGTCATAATAATCGCAGCTGGCCGTCGGCAGATCTCCGAGCACTTCTCCGCTGATGGCGCTCTTGCTTGTTGCCGAAAGGCTCGGGCTGAGACCGCTCTCCGGCGAATTTGCGTTAAAGTTCAAGGTATACGGATGTCTGACAGTTACCGTAACCGTCTTGCTGACCTCAGGATCATCCGCTGAAGTCGCAGTGATCAGCGCTGTACCGGACTTCAAACCGGAAACCAGGCCATTTTGATTGACGGTAGCCACCGTTGCATCACTGGATTTCCAATTGATTTGTTTATTCGTCGTATCACTCGGAACGATGGATGCCGTCAGTTGAGATGTTGCTCCAACGTCAATTACCGTATTACCGGAGATATTAATCGATGTGGGACGTACGCGGACTTCGATTTCCACCGTTGCAGCGACATCGCGGTCTGCTTCTGCTGCCACATTGACATAGGCAGTACCGGCTGAATTAGCTGTCACAATACCATCCTGAGTAACAGAAACATAGTTCCCATACGAAGAAAAGACAACACTTTGTTCGGCTTCTTCCGGGAGAACCTTAACCTGAATTCTGGCAGTCTCGCCCGGCGCCATCGAGTATTTTGCTCCTGTAACATCCTGACCATTGATTGTGAGTGTCACGCTCTCAGGATCCGGAATCGGTATGACAGGGAAGCTAACCATCGCAGACTGTGCACCGTAACCGTCCTTTGCCCGGGCATAAATCCCAACAGTTCCTTCTCCGACGCCACTCACCAGACCGTTCTGAGAAACAGTCGCAACATTTTCATTGGTTGATACCCATTCGATTTCGCTCTGATTTGCATCATACGGAAGAACAACCGCAGAGAGCTTCATCGTCTTCCCAAGCACCAGCTTATCCTTTGCACCAAGAATACTGATCGATATGACAGGCTGAACCACAGCAAAGTTCATGGAAACACTCACATCCGGATTGCTGTCTGATACAACCGTAAGGGCCGCCGTGCCCTTCTTTAGCGCGTTAAGGAACACAGTTCCATCTGCATTGTTTTCAATTTCTACAACATCCGGATCACTGGAAGAAACCGAAACCAATTGATTCGTTGCATTCGAAGGAGAAACCGACCATTTAAGCTCTATCTTCTGACCAACCGTTAGTGTACTCGGAAGATTGCTGTCAAGCGACAGATTGATGACAGGAATATCTGCCAGCTTATTCAGCAGAGGCATACCAAATCCATAAGAATTGCTATCGCTGCCAGTCTCATTCGTATTGACACAGGTTGCATTCATATCGGCAAGAGAGTGATACGGGTCAAGAGAGACCAGTGCAAGAGCAGAAGCAATCATCGGTGCGGAGAAGGAAGTACCCTCATTGACGCCTCGAGAGGTGCTGAACAAAGTGTATGGCGCACAGTAGTCTACACTCGCACCGTAGTTGCTGACTACCTTGAAATCGCTGTCGATGCCCGCGACAGTAATAACCTCGGGCATATTAGCGGGGAAGAAGCCGGCTGTGTCTGCTCCGGTATTACCGGCAGAGACGACTACAGTTTTGCCACAGTTAACTGCCTTACGGATCGCATGTTTAATGGCGCTGCTTTCAGTCTTCCATCCCATACTCATGTTAATGATACTCGCGCCGCTGTCGATAGCATACTCAACACCGGCCAATACAGGAGAGAGGAAGAGTTCTCCGTTCGTATTGCCGCTGCCGGAATTGCCAATTACACGAATCGGAAGAATTTTGACATTTGCATCGCCAACGCACTCATTGATAACAGAAGCTACATAACTGCCATGGCCTTTACGGTCACTACTCCAGCTTTCCTCATCGTCAACCATGTTGATAGCGTGAGCATAATCCAATCTACCGCTGTAGCTTGAATCCGATGAGTCGATACCAGAGTCAATAACCGCAATCGTCACACTGCCAGAACTGTTCTGAGCGACAAACGGCGCATAGGTATCAAAGCCCATGGGATCGTCCGTACCCCAACCGGTCGGTTTTATCACGCCAGCGGCTTCCACATCATCAGAAGAAAGGCCGACCGCCACACAGTGGTCAGGCTCAACAAAGTCCTCACTGCTCTCCGCCGCGTCAATGAGCAGGTCGTAACAGCCGCGAACATCGTCATCCGTCTCAAATTGAACGATGAATACATCGCCTTTTCGAGTAATCTCAGTGGGATTGAATTCAGAAATATCAGGCAAGCGGTTGCTCGTACGACGCACAATCAATCTCATAGAATCGAATATGCCATTCAGTGGCGATTCTCCTCCATGATCATGGATCAAAGCCATAACTCTCTCATAAAAAGGAGTTCCGGGCACGATAAGATCGCAGAAAAAGCCGTGCGCGAGCGCATACAATTCTGCAGGCGTGCCGGGATAGACAATAAAATGGACATCACCGCAGTTGGCAAACGCATTTCCTGCAATCAGAATTCCGCTCTTAGAATTGATATAGACCTTTTCCAGGTTTGTACAGCCAGCAAAGGCATTAAAGCCGATGGATTTAACATTCTCAGGAATAAACACCTCTCTAATACTGGTATTTCCCGAGAACGCCTCATCTTCGATAGTCTCTGTGTTCGTTGGAATGTAGAGTACACCTTCTTCCGCGAACGAAGCAGGAAACGGAACAAAGGCGCACAGCATTGCAACAACCAGAAGCCACGCTGTCCATTTTTTCATTGGATCTCCTCCCTAACAGTTATATTATTATCCTGTTTCCGTAAGACCAATCCAAACTCAACGGGCTTGTTTCCTCCGGCAAGGCCGCGCTCGCGCAGCCTTGCCGTGCAGAAACAATGATTTATCCCGTTAACAGAATGAACTCACGGGTTAACAACCGGAAATTGATGGGCTGCTGCCCAAGTTGCTGCATATGACCCAGGACTGCAGTAGAAGGTCGCATTCAAGCAGCCATAGAAAGCGTCGTCCGCAATGGTTGTGACACTGTCGGGCAAATAAACTTCGCTGATATCGACGCTGTACTTAAATGCAGAGGCACCAATCGTTTTAATTTTAGTCCCGCGCAGATCGATAACATTGGCAGAGATTCCGGCAAAGGCCTCTGCATCAATTTCCGTCAGCGCAGCAGGCAGCTTGAGCAAGCTCTTTCTACTCTCGCTTCCCTTCTCCCCAACAACGATCACGACTGGAACATCAACAGCCAGATTCGAAACCATTGCACTTACGCTGGCATTGAAAGTCCCCTCTGAATAGAATGTCATGCGCCAATCGTCGCTGTGCTCTTCAACCTCATAACCAACCGCTGCCAAAACCGCCGCCGGGTTGAATGTCGTACTCGACTGAAGGATCTCACCATTCTCTCGTGAATACATCCTGCTGTCGATTCTCAACTCTTCACCAACCGCCGTCTGATAGCTGGTATGTCTCAGTGTAGCGTCCGGACGCGGCTCAGACGGACCCGCCACATGCAATGTCTTATTGACCGAATATGTCTTACCGTCCACCGTACATTTCACAGTGTAGCTGACGTCTCCGCTTCCGCTTACACTGTCCAGGATCAGATCGTACACATTGTCAGAGACCTTTCTGAGACTCAGTGCTGCGGCCGATCCCGTCTTGGTCACCTTCCAAACGGCACTGGCGTTATTCATATACGCAACCGCATTTCCGGTGCTGTAAGTGGTCAGGCCATCCGACATCACCATTTGACCAATAGCCACGCCTGTCTCACCCTCCGGGTAAACCGTATCAAAGGTGTTCAGCGCATAGAGCTTCAAATCGGGTTTTCTGACCTCCTGCTCCTCATCCTGAATGACAAAGTACACCGGAGTCGAATAGCTGACATTACCGGACTTATATCGCAGGATTCCGGTATAATAGCCGCTCATGGTAAAGTCGACCGTCAGCATTCCGTTTTCAAAGCTGTGATTGCTACGCTCTTCCCCAGCCCGGTCAAAGCTGAAGCTCCAGAAATCGTCGCCTTGGTCGGGCAGCATTGTCCCGCTCGGGCTACAGATCACTCCCAGAGGTACTGTAATTACGTTGCCGATCGTTCCGGTCACCTTGTTGTTGGGGATTGCAATGCTCTCAGGCAGATCACTGCGCGGGTCGTCGGCCGTCAAGGTGATATCCACAGACTCTGTCATGCCGCCGAAGCTGCAGCTCACACGCCACACATCGGTTCCGTTCTTGAAAACACTCGCCACAAATACGTCAACGCTGCTGCCATTTTCCTTCAGGGCCACATTCATGCTGTTGCCGGAGATTCGCTCCACATTCCAGCTTATATTGCTTCCCCAAAGCTCATACAGCATACCATCTGTGATGGAGACCGTAGAAACACTACCGGATTTTCCGCCAGAGTAGACAACGTAATTCGTCTCAGTAGCGGAAAGGACACCACGGCCACTTTGCTCTCCTCCGACGGTAATGGTACAAGCGGTCACATACTGGAGATTTCGAAGCGTATAGGTCTTTGTCAGCAGATACTGACCAGGTTTTGTAAAGGCTACTGTCACCTGATTGCCATTCTCTGCGAACACGCTCTCGTCCAGTGCATCATAGAAGCTTCCAATGCCGACATAGCCAACGCTGTTCATATTGCTCGGCATACTCGCACCACTTGGAGTAATCACAGGAGTAAAATCGATCGTAACCGCCTGGTTAACCGCAGCGGAAACCGCGGTCTTAATGATACTTACCGACTGGGGAGCTGTGGCCCCCAGGTCGTCCACCGTCACCGTATAGCTCTGCGACCACGAATGTGAACCGGCCGTGCAGGATACGATAAAGGTATCCGTACCTCTGCCAAGAAGAGCTTCTGTCTCAACATAGACACTGCTTCCGTCCTCCTCTTCCCGGAGAACCAGCGAGGTATGTGTCACCTGTTCAGTGCTGATCGTCCAGACAGGTTTCAGACCATCGGCCTCAAGTCTGCGCTTGGTTCCTTCTGTAAGCGCCGCATAACCAACGGAATTCTCCGCCTTGCCTTGCAGGAACAGCGTTCGAGAAGTCGTACCATTGGTAACCGCCAGATAATCCTCCACAATGACCGTACAGGAAACTGCAGGGCAAGAAGTATCAGCCGGCGTACAGGTTATCGTCGCTGTACCGTTGGCCACAGCATGCACTTGTCCGCTGGCATTCACTGTCGCGACGGATGTATTCGAGCTCTTCCAGCTCACATTCTGGTTTGTTGCATCCGCCGGGGTAAAGACCGCATCAAGTGTCTCTGTGTCGCCTGACATCATGTATAGACTCTTTTCGCTCAACGTCATGCCCGACACCTGCACCGGCACCTCGCCGTTAGCATCGCGGATCCGGAAAGTGACAGGCACTACATATTTCATATTGGAATAGGAATAGACCATGTTGACCCGATAGGTACCCGCCTTGCTGAAGGAGAAGGTGCTGAGACTCTGGCTGACAAAAGTATCCTCAGCGTTCAGCGCCTGCTGATACTGCGTGTCACCCTCGCAGCTGACGACGATGCCGTTCGGCAGCCTGCTGCCAGACGGATAGGCCGTCACGACGGGCTGAGCGACGATCAATTCACCGATGTCCGCCGTAAAGATCGTCTGATCGAGAGATATGCTCGCCGGGAGCAGCCGCTCGCGGTTGACAGCATGTACCGTAATCGTCGCCGTCATAGAAGATGTGCCGTTGCTGCACGTCAGTTCATACACCGTGTCGCCCTCTTTGGACACGCTGTAGAGCATCAGATCGCAACCGTAAAGCGTCTGGCCCTGGCTATTCACGGTCTCTACCGGCTTGGCGCGCAGCGTCAGACTGATGCCTGACACACGCTTAAGCGTCCACTCAGGCGCACCGCCGAGGCGTACGCTTGTGTTATCTGTCAGCATCAACCTATCGAGTGTCATGCGGGTCTCGCCATCGACAAAGACTGTACGCTCTACCTCATTCTCCCGGAAGTTGATGCCTTCCTCCACACAGACCAAGCAACTGCCTTCATAATCCGATTCCGGAATAGAGGCTACGATGGAAGCGTATCCCGGCCCGATTGCCGTCACCTTACCGGTGGACGAGACGGTAGCCACGGCAGTATTGGTACTCGACCAAGTAACCTTGCTGTAGCTCGCATTAGCCGGTTCCGTGGACACACTGAGAGTATGGGTGTCACCAGTCACCAACATCAACTCATCTTCGCTGACAACAACCTCGTTGATTGTGGGAGGAACTACGCCATCCTCATTCGCCACCTCGATGGTGACAGGGCATCTGTAGCTGTAGTTCGTTCCGGTAAAGGTCACATAAGCGGTATAGCTTCCCGCCTTCTCAAAGATAAGTTTCTCCGGCTCCTCGTAATTGTACAGAGAAGACAGCGCGTTCTTAAAGGCATTCCCACCATCGATTGCGATGTTCACATCCTTTGGCAGTGCTGCCCCGCTTGGCGAGAGTGTATAACTGAGATCCGCTGTAAACAAATTCCCAACTGTACCTTCATAGGTGCTCGTATTTAAGGTGACAGTATTCGGCAGAGTTGCCGACTTCGCTGTCACTCGGATGATACAGCTGTCCGTATAATCTCCAGCCGCGCAAACAACACAATATTCATCCGTACCTGCTCCATTTATGCGAAGCAGCTTAATCAACTCGCCGGAAACGGCTACTCCATCTTCTCGCGTGCTGATGAACTCACTAATACCGAGTTCCGTGCTGGTACCCGATAACCGTTCGATCGTCCACGTTACATTCAGGTTATCTTCAACCAGGCGCTCTTGGCTGTCAATTGTGACGTTGATAGTATCCAGGTCGGCATGATCCACTCCGCCGGTGTAGACCGTGTAAGCCAGCTCGTTCTCATCAAGCTGCAAATAGGATTCCACGATGACCGTGCAGGATGCGGAAACACCGCTTCCATCGTTAGCGGTACAGGTAATCACAGCCGTTCCAGATGTAATTCCCTTGACAACGCCATCAGCTGTGACCGTTGCGACTTTAGTATCCGAACTCGACCATGTCAATGTGTTGTTATAAGCGTCGCTTGGCGATACCGTAGCCGTCAACTGTGACGTTTTGCCTTCAATCAGATGAATGATATTATCACTAAGCGCCACATCCTCCACGCGTAAACGCACGATTCCGTTTTCATCCGCTACTTGGAAAGTTGCCGCCACTTCATATGCCAAATTCCCTTTGACATATCTAACGGTCGCCGTGTATACGCCGGATTCAGCAAAGCTAACCAGCAGACCATCACTTGACATGCTCTCCACGGCACTCTCTGTATAGTACGAATCGCCTATAATAGAGATGGCCATACCATCAGGAATTGCCTTTCCATCCGATGCATACGGGCTTACGGGTACCAGAGTATCCGCTCCCATGTTCATCGTGATGGTATTGGAGCCAACGTTGGAGTCTGTCAGCTTTACTCCCGCAGCATATTCTCCTCCGTCGACTGTTACCGTGATATCGACGCTCTCCTCGAACTGCCCTGCCTTGCAGGTGACGGTATATACCTCTGTTCCCGCCGTGGGATAACTGCCGCCGCTCAAGAGCGCCGCAGAAGTCGCATGGGTTGTTCCGTTTGTGTTCACAGTGGTGTCCACCACAGACAACGCAGTATCCCCACTACCGCTCTTCTTGGTCATGCTCCAGCTGAGCGTGTTGCCCGCCTCTGCCATACGCTGTACCGACGCATTTGTCAGGCTGACATAGGCAATATCGCATTTCTCATCGCCTTGTGTAAACACGGTATCGTTCACCACAGAGACTTGCAATTGAAGTTCCTTCTCGACCTTGAGACTGTAGGTGCTCTCCGCGCCCGAGCCGTCCTTCGCCGTCGCCGTGATCGTCACATCACCATAGCCAACCGCTGTCACCATTCCATTTTGAGAGACAGTTGCAATCGACGTATCACTACTACTCCAGGTCAGAGATTTGTTCGAAGCGTTGGACGGATAAACCGCAGCCGTCAGCTGTGCCGTGCCGCCAGGAAGAAGCGAATAGCTATTGCTGTCCAAGACGATCTGCTCAACATACTGTTTGACCGTGACCTCACAAGTCGCCGTTACGCTCGGCGTCATGACCGAACGACAGGTGATCGTCGTGTGTCCCGGAGCAGTAAAGCTGATTTTACCGTTCTTATCCACAGTCGCCACCTGCTCATCACTGCTGGACCAGATCACAGAGAGATCATCTGCATAGTCCGGAAGCACTGTGGGCGTCAGCACAACGCCTTCTTTTTCATTTGTATATTTGCTGATTTCCGTAATATCGAGCGTGATCGTTTCAACCGGAACGGGATCTTTCCCCACCTTGAGATTGAAGTTGCCCGAAACGCCGGACCCATCCTTCGCGGTGGCCGTAATCTTTACAATACCGTTGGCGACAGCCGTCACCTTTCCGTTTTGGTCGATCTGCACTTGTCCGCCATTGACAGTTGTCCAACTCCAGCTCACAGCCTTGTTCTCTGCGATATCCGGGCCGACGACCGCTGTCAGCACAGTACTATCGCCGATTTTTTCGATTTGGTTGTTCCCGGTGATCGTAATACTCTCGACTGACTGAACAACGCGCAGATTAATATTGACATATTTGTGAGGATCGCTGACAGAACGACCGGTCAGGATCGTCGTGCCGCCTCGGATCATCGTAATTTTGCCCGTATTGTCGACCGTCGCTACAGACTCGTTGCTACTGGCCCAAATGATCGACGAATCGGCGTTCGAAGGGCTAACACTTGCCGATATCTGGGCAGTCTTATTCACTGTATACACGGTCATCGAACTGCTGCCTGTCGTAATGCCGGAAACCGGTACAGAAGGCGTACTCGTGGGAAGTTCCACAACAACAATCTTGAACGAATCCTTTTTGCCAGAACCATCGTTCGCAGTTGCTGTAATGACAGCCGTGCCACCGCCGACACCGGTGACAAGGCCACTGTTGCTGACAGTCGCAACACTCGTGTCGCTGCTGGTCCAAACCAGACTCTTGTCTGTTGCGTTATTCGGCAAAACAACCGTGTTCAGCTGCAATGTCTCATCCGCCGCGATCGAAGCGATCTCTCTATTAATGGCAACGCTCTCGACATACTGCTTGACGGTAATTGTGCAGACAGCTGTTACGCTTGAATTGCTCTTTGAGCGGCATGTAATCGTGACAGTGCCCGGAGCAACCGGCTTAACAACACCGGCCTTGGAAACGGTCGCGATTGCGGCATTGCTGCTCTCCCAGCTGACAGAAGACAGACTTGCCCCCGAAGGAGTCAGTGTCGGGTTCAGCTGGAGGCCGTTCGTATTATTGGTATAGATAACCGCACTGGACTTATCCAGAGTGATATTTGTTACCGGCAGAAGAATATCGACGCTATACTTGCCAGAGACGGTTCCGCGATCCTTCGCAGTTGCAGTGATCGTCACTGTTCCGCTCTTCACGCCGGTAACCTTGCCGCTGGTATCGACTGTTGCAATGCTTGTGTTGCTGCTAGACCAGGTCAAGCCCTTGTCCGAGGAATCGCTCGGCGAAACAGAAGCATTGATCTGCAGAGTTTCTCCTTCAAAGATCTCATCCTTACTTGCGCTCAGGCTAATCTTATCCACGTACTGTTTGACTGTGATTTTAAAGGTTGCCTTCTTATCGGGATTGCTGACCGAAGCGCAGGTAATCGTCGCCGTACCGGCGGCAACCGGAGTGACCTTGCCGTTGCTGTTGACTTTGGCTACCTTCGTATTGCTGCTCGTCCACTTTACAGAGGTATTGGCTGCATTGGCCGGAGCAACTGTCTGCTCCAACTGAACGCCTTTCTTGTCATTGGTATAAATGGTCGCGCTCGATTTGTTCAGCTTGACGGACGTCACCGGGATGGGATTAAACTTGGCATAAATATACAGTGTGCCATCCGGCCCACAATAGGGCATGACATCCCTCGAAAAATCAAACTTGTAATCCGATCCGAATAGTCCAGACGCCTGAGCATTTACATACCAGCCATTAAAGGTATGTCCAGACTTATACGGTGTTGTCGGTGATGGAATCAGACTGTTGACGTTGGCTACTGTCGCACTGTCTTTACCTTCATTAGTTACAGTGACCTTTCGGTTTTTCAGGTTACAACTATTATCATTTTTTCCAGAATACCGAGAATCGTCAAAATGTCCGCTCGCCAGTACCCATTTTCCAAGTATCCATTCTAATTTCTCATAGAACTCGCATTCATGCCCGACAATTTTAACAATTCCCATCTTCAGAGTGAGTTTAGCTTCTATTTTTACGGTTGCATCAATACACGTATGTAATGATTCTGTTCCGCTTGCGATCGGGATCGGTTTTGCTGTTCCCTCAATAACCAAGGCTGCACCCACGGATAGCTCTAGAATTGTGACAGATAAATCCCCAACACCCACTTTCAGCGCCAGATTTAAATCTGGGCCTGTACTGGCTGTAGCTTTAAGTTTTCTTACAATCGGTTCGTCTTTCCAACTATTAATGTTTGGCTTTATCTTAAAGTTTTGATAAGAAAGATTGATAACCGAGTGGTAGGTCGCTTCAACACTAATCTCCCCTTTTATTGAGGTTTTCCACTGTAGCTTAACTTCTCCAGATATTGCTCCGGCGCCTTCAATTGGAACTCTGGCAAATGTAAGTGGCTCCGGTTTAAATTCTTTTTCACATGAGACTTCCAACGTTGTATCAATCGGAATGCTTACATCAATTTTTGCTTTTCCGAGAACCACATCTACAGCTGAAAGATCATACTTCACGTTTGCTTTTCCTATGTTCAGTGTCACTGAGCCTGACAACGGTCCATATTCAATTTTAAACTTATGTTTAAAGGAAACATTCTTGCTTTCCGAAGAATACACCTCGTCAACTAGTTCAAATCCTTCGTAAACTTCCGCATGCTCCCAGTCTAGACTAACAGCTTCCTCACCATACACGCGGATAAAGCAATCTTCCCAGTTTGGTAAAGAAAATGAAATCTGAATACTGTTCCCAGATAAAACAAGTCCCGAAACACGTCTTGCCAGTCCAGCAGGATAACTTGCGCTTCTCGGGAAGAAAAGCACTTGGCCAACCGCAAGGAATGTCGCTTCCCCCGCAGAGAAAGATACTCCGCTATCATTTAATCCCGAATATGTGTTTTCCGGTAGCCCCGACAAATCAAGAACACCAGGAGCAAATTCAATCCCCGGCGATTGAATTGTACTAGATTGGATATTCTTCTGCCCAGCATACAACAGTGCATATGCCCCATGGTACGCGCTGATGGTGAGATCGGCTAGTCCCTTGAACGCATTGTCCGCGATTCGCGTTACATTGGTCGGGATCTGAATGAAATTCAGTGAAGTGTTCTCGCTAAACGCCTTCTCTCCAATGCCGGTGACTGGATAGCCGCCAAGACGCGCCGGAATCTGCAGGTTCGTCACGCCTTCATCCAGGTATCCGGCTACGATAGCCTGTCCGTCTTCGACCCAGTACTGCCACTCTCCCATTGTCAATAATTCATCTGGCGTTTCACCCACGGATGTGGATCCCCACGTGGGGGTGTTGTCTGCATAAGCGGTCGCGCTATTCCCCATGGTCCAATCTACCAGGGAGAATGCAAGAACGACCACCAGCAACATAGCTATGCTGCGCTGAACCAATTTCATCGTTTCAACATCACCTTTCTATCCAATTTGCGTTTTGTATGCAGAGACTCTTATAATCATAAATAATAATATAGCAAGCTGGAATTAATTGCAAGAAAAAACTAGTCTATTTCTTAATATTCTTAATAAAATACTTGTCCGTTGATATAATTGGCCCTGACATCATTCATACCAGTGAATGTATTGGCAAAGGGTTAATCACAATACATCTTGTGTCTCATATTAATTGAAAACAATATTTGTCCCTGTTGTTCCGCCAATCACAGAACAACCATGGCTGACAGCAGCCTGCTCGTACAGTCTTGCGTATAACGGACAGCAGATACTGATTTATTATGTTGTCATGAACAGAAGAGCAACGAAAAACGACTGTGTGTATCACGCAAACAAGCCATCACCGGCAGATTATTCGGGCTGACTGTCAATGCTGTACAGTCGGAAACAGGAATATGAACTCTTTCAACGAGAGTAAAATCGCTTCCCTTATCTTTTTCTCTTTCCGTCTTTCTCACGGCTTCTCAATCACATAATCCAATCCGTTTTCCTGCGCGTACTGATCGGCAAAACTCCCCTCCGGGCAGAGGATCACCGCGTCAGTGAAAGTATTGCTGCCTATGGATATCAGGCTCTCGGGAAGAACCACCATCCTGAGGTTTCCGCATTCATCGAACACACGGTCCCCCAGTGATTCCGTCCCCTCTCCCAGCAAAACATACTGGACACTCTCGTCTCCGTAAAAAGCTTCATCCTCCAGACGAGACAGTCCGCCGGGCAGCGTCAGCTTCAAACCGCCGCTATCTTCGATCTGCACGGCAAAGCATGTACTCGCCAAGCCGGTGCAGCTTGCTGTCACGCTCGCCGTTCCCGCCTGCACGGGTATCAGCTTTCCGTCCTCTATGCGCAGCACTGTCTCATCGCTGCTGGTGTAGCTGACACTCTCGAGCGCCGTTTCCGGCAGCGCTTTTTGCGAAAGCTGCAGCGTCTCTTCCCTGTCCAGCCGCAGCTGCGACAGGCGGAAACCGAACCTTTCAGGGATCATCCGGCTGAGATCCGGCACATTGATCTCGCGTGTGCTGTCCGCCGCGCATACGATCCGCGTTTCAACACCGACAGGACTGAGTCCGGGGTGGACCAGCCGCAGCATCGCCGCCAGCGCGGAGATATGCGGCGCCGACATCGATGTTCCCGTGGCGGAAGCATAGCCCCCGGTCCGCGAGCAGCAGCGGATTCCCGACCCGTAAGCATACACGTCCACACTTGCGCCGAAGTTTGAGTACGAGGAGCGGTTTCCGTCTTTCTCCGCCGAGCCAACTACAATAACGCCCACGTTGCTCAGGTGCGCGGGACTTACTTGAGACGTATCCATGGATTTGTTCCCCGCGGCAGCTACGACCGTAATTCCGGCATTGACCGCGTCCAGGATCGCATCGTCCAGCGCAGCAGACATTTTGGTCGATTCCAGCGACAGATTGATCACATCGACGGCCTTCTCGGTCGCCTCGCGCACGGCATTTGTCACATTGGAAATACTGCCTCCGCCGGTGGCATTGAGTACCCGGATCGGATACAGATATACCGACTCGTGTGCGGTACAGTCCGCCACGATGCCCGCCACATTCGTCCCGTGGCCGAACAAATCATTGGTCGCATCGGTATCCGCGTCTATGTAATCATAGCCGCTCTCCAGAATTCTCCCGACGAGGTCGGAATGCATGTACACCCCCGAATCAACGATCGCCACCGTCGCCGATCCGTGCCCCCACTCGGAGGCATAGGAGAGATAGTCCCGATAGTTCATATCCACAGCGCCCCAGGAGGAGAAGCTGTATTCGCTCTCGCTGCAGGCCGTCACTTCGGCGTCCCGCTCGGCATAGCGAATCCCCGGCGCGCTGCTGAGCTCCTCAACCGCCTGATCCGCCGCTGTCTCTGTGCCGAAATACAGGGTAAAGCAGTCGTGCGGTCCCGCCACAACGGTCAAGGGTGAAACAGAGGCAAAGCTGAACGCCTCTCCCTCCGTGCGGCACAGGACAGCAAACCGCGGCCTTTCCTGCTGGCTATTGGGCAGCATCAAAAGGCCTGTCCGTTGTGCGGCCCGGTTCAGCTGCGCCACCTGCTGTCCGTACGCCGACTGATCTCCGCTTGCGTCGATATATGTTATTTCTGCGTCGTAAGCATCGCCGCTCGCTTCGTTCATGTCCTGGTCCGCCATGCTATTCACAGGGAACAGCAGAAGCAGTAACAAGCATACAGCTATAGCGCCGCTCTTTCTAAAAGAATATCGCATAGGGTTTTTCCTCAAAAACAGTCAGCAGTCCCGGAGTTGCACTGGAATGAAATACAGTTAATTCTATTCTATATTTTTGTTATAAGCCAGCAACCACCACTTCAAGTGGTGGTTGGCAAATAGCCCTATACGGGCTGATATCGTGGGCGGCCTAAAGGTGTAGTTGCAAGCCATTCTTGCTTATGTCGCGTAAAGCGGCCTATGGGTTTTTCTCTCTTCGTTTTCAGTATCGCACAGAAGGCTTTGATTTTTGCACACTAAATACGTCTTCTTCCCGTCACACAGCAATGCAGAGAAAATAATCTTTTTTTAATTAGTCAGAGTATTGTATCCTAAAGAGATTAGCAACACTAATAATATATTTTTCCTTCAACTACAGCTCTCAAGTGGACTCCATAAGAGCTTTTTCCATAGGATTTGATGCTTTCAGCCAATTGATTTTTATCAATAAAGCCGTTAATATATGCGATTTCCTCCGGGGCACTGATTACAATCCCCTGTCGGCTCTGTATCGTTTCTACAAAGTTTGCAGCCTGCAGCAAGCTGCTGGTCGTTCCGGTGTCAAGCCATGCAAAGCCGCGACCAAGCAACTGTACATCAAGCAGGTTTTGATTTAGATACATTTCATTTAACGTTGTTATCTCCAATTCACCGCGCTCTGATGGTTTTACTTTGTTGGCCAGCCTTGAAACACCTGACGGGTAAAAATACAGTCCCGTGACGGCATAATTACTTTTAGGCTGCTTTGGTTTTTCTTCTATGCTAAGCACCTCACCGTCATCGTTAAACTCGACCACGCCGAAGCGCTCTGGATCGGGCACATAGTAACCAAAAATAGTTGCTTTTCCATTCTCTTCCGCATTTCTCAAAGCCTTCTTTAGCAAAGAACGAAACCCGTTTCCGTAAAAAATGTTATCGCCCAAGATCATTGCTCCGGATTCTCTGCCAAGGAATTCTTCGCCAAGGATAAAAGCTTGTGCAAGTCCATCCGGAGAAGGCTGAACCTTATAGCTCAGCCTAATCCCGAAGCGAGTTCCATCGCCCAACAGTGCTTCGAAGCGTGGCGTATCCTCCGGTGTACTGATGATCAAAATATCTCTTATTCCCGCAAGCATAAGCGTGGAAAGCGGATAGTAGATCATCGGTTTGTCATAGATTGGTAGCAGTTGTTTACTTGTTACCTTTGTAAGCGGGTAGAGCCTGGTGCCTGATCCGCCTGCAAGAATGATTCCTTTCATCCCGTTTCCTCCTTAGAATTGGAAGGTGTCATGTATACCCAGCCATTTTTGATCCTTGTCTGAGAGGGTCAAGGGCGTTCCATCCATGAGCATATAACCTTCTGCACTGGCCGACCTCTTGTATTCCCCTACAATCTCCGGCCATTCAATGCCAATATCAGGGTCATTCCATGCCAGACCGCCCTCATCATTTGGATGATAATAATCATCACACTTATAGCAGAACTCCGCATAATCAGACAGAACAAGAAATCCATGGGCGAAACCTCGAGGAATCAGATACTGCTTACGATTATCAGCTGTCAAAATCTCTCCATGATATCTTCCGTAGGTTGGCGAATCCCTACGCAGATCCACTGCCACATCATAAACCGTGCCCTTGATAACGCGCACAAGCTTTGTCTGTGGGAAGCGCCTCTGGAAATGCAGTCCCCGTAAAACACCTTTGGTGCTCATGCTTTGATTATCCTGCACAAAGGAGATATACAGTCTCGCTTCATACATATCCTTCTGGCTGAATGTTTCCATGAAATACCCACGAGAATCACCGTGTACCGTTGGTTCTATTAGGCAAAGACCTTCTATTGTATCGAGGTCATATGTAACTTTGATCTGCCCCATTAAAGCTGTACCTCCTCCAAGTATCTCTTGGTTGCATCCTGCCATGCCGGGAGAGGCTTAAACCCGCACTTAGCAAGCTTGGTTTTATCCAGTCGACTGTTGAAAGGTCTGGCCGCAATAGATAATCCATATTCTTCCGTCGTGACAGGTATCACTCTTGTAGTCAGCCCATACTGTCTGTAAAATTCGCAGCAGAAATCATACCACGAGATATACCCGCCTTCGTTGGTAGCATGATAATATCCGTACTTTTCTGACTCTGCCATGTCAACAAGGAGCCGCGCGAGATCCTTCGTATAGGTAGGTGTTCCAATCTGATCATTCACGACACGGACGGTGTCACGGATTTTCCCAACATTTATCATCGTCTTGATGAAGTTATTCCCGTTTTTTCCAAACACCCATGCGATTCGGACGATAAAGTATTTTTCCAGCAGAGTGCTCACAGCCAGTTCCCCGTCCAGCTTACTCTGACCATACACGTTCAACGGTGCAAAACACTTGTCATCAGGCTCCCAAGGTCGTATACCCTGTCCGCTGAATACATAATCAGTACTGATATATATCAGCTTGGCATCCACAGCTTTCGCCGCTTTGGCGATAATCTCTGTGCCGACAGCGTTGATCGCATGCACTTTTTCCCGGTTCTCGGCTGCCTCGGCGCCATCTACGTTCGTCCATGCCGCGCAGTGTATAATCACTTCCGGTCGAAGCTCTGTAAGCTTCCGCATAACTCCTTCACCGTCTGTGATGTTCATCGGGACATACGGCATATCGCGTATTCCATCTACTCCCCTATATGATTCTCCGCTTCCTGAGCCGATGGCTTCATGGCCGCGCGCGACAAGTTCCATCATCAAATCGTGGCCTAATTGTCCATTAACTCCGGTGACAAATACCCTCATTTTATTGTCTCCCGATTTCCATACATTTTTTTGTAGTAATTCTGATATTCTCCGGAGAGTATCTCCTCCCACCAAGGTCTGTTTTCCAAATACCAGCGGATCGTCTTTTTTATGCCATCCTCAAACTTTGTTTCCGGAAGCCAGCCGAGCTCATTATGTATTTTGGTTGGGTCAATGGCATAGCGCATATCATGGCCCTTGCGATCCGCTACATGGGTAATTAGACTTTCCGGCTTACCCAGCTGATGGCAGATAAGCTTCACGATATCAATATTTGTCATCTCATTGTGTCCACCCACATTGTAGACCTCTCCAATACGACCTTTATAAAGGATCAGTTCAATTGCTTTACAATGATCTTCAACATAGAGCCAGTCACGAACATTCTTTCCTTCGCCATAGACCGGCAAAGGCTTATTGTTCAGACAATTTGCGATCATAAGAGGAATAAGCTTTTCCGGGAAGTGAAAAGGTCCATAGTTATTCGAGCAACGACTGATCGTTACAGGCAGGCCGTATGTACGCAGATAGGCAAGAACAAGCAAGTCTGCACCGGCCTTGGAACTGGAATAGGGGGAGCTGGTGTGTATAGGGGTTTCCTCCGTAAAAAACAGGTCGGGTCGATCCAGCGGCAAGTCACCGTATACCTCATCAGTCGAGACCTGATGAAAGCGCACGCCACCAAACGTACGGCAGGCATCCATCAGGACAGACGTACCGACAATATTGGTCTGAAGGAAAACTGAAGGATTCTCAATGGAGCGGTCCACATGCGACTCAGCTGCGAAATTAATTACCGCGTCGGGTTTTTCTTCCTCAAAGAGCTGATAAACCCCTTCCCTGTTGCAGATATCCAATTTGACGAAACGAAAATTCGGCTTATCCATAACAGGCTTCAGCGTGGAAAGATTCCCTGCATATGTAAGCTTGTCCAGACATACGATTCGATCCTCCGGATGTGCCGCGAGCATGTGGAAGATAAAATTAGATCCGATAAACCCGGCTCCGCCGGTCACGATGATGGTCATAGGTACCTCCTGTTTTTACCATATTCGCTGCAGCAGTTTCCAATACTAGAAAATGGTGAGACTTCTCACTCTGCCGACATTTAGACCAATAAAATCCGAGAGAATTGATAATTCATATGGAATCTCTTTATGGTGATTCGGATTAGGAAATCATTTTTCTTTGCCTTTCAATTTCATTACGCTTAGTCTCATAGTCATCCTCATTCAGTATTATTTCCATCTCGAAAAGAATTGTTAACCTGATAGGTCTTGCATCCCTTGTTTAATATAGGATAAAACACAATTGCAGTAGGAAACGATCATCGTAAAAGGATTGTTCGTTGGCACATTTCGAAGTGTTTCTGCTGTGGTCATGTCGGTATAGCGATGTTTTTCAAGTATGATAACCGTATCCAAAACTATGAATTTTGACAGCTAAAAGAAGTGTCGAAGGCCGGCCATGCTCTGGTCATATGAAAATACGGCACCGTTGAGTATCTCGCCGATTCTTCCGATAAAGCTTGAACTATTCCAGACTGTTTATATTGAAAAAATCATTATGATGTCTAACATTTATTTTCGTCAGTATTACAGTTGCCCTGGCTTATATTACCTTTAAGTCCGTGATTGTTTGATTACCCGACACACTATATACGCGAATAGAGGGGGATATACTCCCCCTCTATTCGTGTGAGGGTATTTATTACTGTGTATTCATCATGCTGAGACTAGTGCATCCCTTGAATGCCCTGGCAGCAATTATTTCAATGCTATTTGGCAGTGTTACAGATGCAAGACTCGTCTTGTTTTCAAAGGCGCTGACTCCAATTTCAATAACAGTGTAATCATCGTTGTCATACGGGTTCTTCACCATTCCAGGAATAGACACTGTGGTAGAATTATCATTACTGAATAACTTCACCCGGACATTGTGTGTGGAATCAATGATTTCATAAGTGACATCGTCAATTGTGAACTCAGTAGCAGCAACAAGGGTAAATCCAACCGGCTCTGTTTCTGTCAAACCATCCGCGTTGGTCAGCACGCAACGGTACTGATAATCCGCGTTCGCTTTAGTCGCCGTGAAGCTCAGCGTGTCTGTTTTGTTTCCAAGCCACACAGAGTCATTTGTCATGCTACTCCATTTGCCCTTGTATAGGATCTGCCACTGGTAGCTGTCAGCATTACTGGATTTGACTGTGAAAGATACCGTCTGGCCGAGAATTGCAGTGGAATTAACCGGCGGGGTATCTATAGTCGGCTTTGAAATAAGCGTAAACACAACCGGCTCTGTTTCTGTCGAACCATCTGCATTGGTCAGGACACAGCGGTACTGATAATTAGCGTTCGCGTTAGTCGCCGTAAAGCTTAGTGTGTCAGTCTTGTTTCCTTGCCAGACGGAGTCATTTGTCATGCTACTCCATTTGCCCTTGTACAGGATCTGCCACTGGTAGCTGTCAGTATTGTTGGATTTGACCTCAAAGATTACAGTCTGACCCACAGCTGCGGTGGTATTAACTGGCTGGGTATCGATTGTCGGTTTTGCAATAAGAGCAAATGAAACTGGTTCAGTCTCCGTGGTACCATATTCATTGGTAAGCACGCAACGATACTCATAATCCGCGTTTGCTTTGGTCGCCGTGAAGCTCAACGTGTCCGTCTTGTTCCCTAACCAGACAGAGTCGTTTGTCATTGTGTTCCACTTGCCCCTATACAGGATCTGCCACTGATAACCGCTTGCATTGTCAGATTTAACCGTGAATGTGACCAAATCGCCCAAAGCTGCAACAGTGTTGCCAGGTGCGGTGTCAATTATCGGCTTAACACTACTGGCATCCGTGTACACAACCGTGTCGGTCTCCGTGGAACCATACGCATTGGTCAGGACGCAACGATACTGATAATCCAGATTAACTTTGGTTGCAGTGAAGCTTAGCGTGTCCGTCTTATTTCCAAGCCATACGGAGTCATTCGTCATATTAATCCATCTGCCTTTGTACAGGACCTGCCACTGATAGCTGTCCGCATTGCTGGATTTAACAGTGAAGGTTACCATCTGACCCATCGCTGAAGTGGTATCGCTGGGCTGAGTGTCGATCGTCGGCTTAATATCATCGGTCTCCGTATACAAAACCGCTTCAGTCTCTGTAGTACCGTATTCGTTGGTCAAAACACAACGATACTGGTAATTCAAATTCGCTTTATTTGCCGTGAAGCTCAGTGTGTCTGTCTTGTTTCCTTGCCATATGGAGTCATTCGTCATGTTGCTCCATTTGCCCTTGTACAGGATCTGCCACTGATAACTGTCCGCGTTGCTGGATCTGACAGAAAAAGTTACCATTTGGCCCATTGCTGCCGTGGTATCGCTAGGCGTTGTATCGATCGTCGGCTTTATATTTGTATTATACGAGACAGGATCAGTCTCCGTGGTGCCGTATGAATTGGTCAGTACGCAGCGATACTGGTAATCAAGATTCGCTTTGGTTGCCGTGAAGCTCAGTGTGTCTGTCTTGTTTCCTTGCCATACGGAGTCATTCGTCATGCTGCTCCATTTGCCCTTGTACAAGATCTGC
>ODAI010345330.1_pt1 | contig 42735 bp, 22 predicted proteins | sample 1539321 | NCBI WGS metagenome assembly ODAI01 (sample SAMN02144231, study PRJEB22623) | gut metagenome | biome: sheep rumen | host: Ovis aries | place: New Zealand
TAGTTCATCACACCTCCGGCATTGCAGCCGATGGCGTTCCTGACCACGATCCCATGGGAGTTGCAATAGTCGAAATCAATATGGTCGGTGCCTATTGCCGCCGAAGCGATGAATCTGACGGCAGTCCCGTCAAGAAGGGAGGCGTCGCACCTTGTGCGGGTCCGGAGGATCAGGGCGTCGGCATCGATGACATCCTCCCGGGATATCTCCTCCCCTGCCATATAGACCACTTCGGCATACGGCTCGAAGACCCCTTCGATGAAGGGAATCATGTCATCCACCACTATCTTCAGCTTACCCTGCATAACTATTTAAGGACTAACTCCCTGACATATCCTACCCTGGAATCGTCCCCGGTAAAGAGAGGGTCCTCCGCCAGGATTTCGTTGATCCTGCCCACAAGGGACTCCCTCTGGAACATCAGCTGGCTGCGGATCATGGAAGAACTCATCGTGACATACAGCGTCCCGTTCCTGAAAAAGCGCCTGAGGGTGTACTGTCCCAATCCCGAAGCCTTGTCCCACGCATCGAAAATCCTCTGGGTGTTGAGCCCGGAAGCGATTTTCATCTCCCGGATATACATCCCCACCACCTCTTCCATCGAGAGGGCCTTCTTGCGGTTGATCCTTGTGCCTTTGCTTTCCATGGCCTAGATGGACTTGAACGAGCCGGCGGAACACTCGAAATAGGCCCTGTCGCTTGTGATGCTGTCCACCACCGAAGACATCCTCACCTTGTTGCTGTCCGTGATGAAAATCTGTCCGAAATCACTCCCTGCGACCATCGCGATGAGGTTGGAGATCCTTCCCATGTCAAGTTTGTCGAACACGTCGTCCAGCAGGAGCATCGGCGCGAAAGAATACCTGCGTTTCATGATCTCGTACTGGGCGAATTTCAGCGAAACCAAGAAACTTTTCTGCTGACCCTGGGAGCCGCAGCGCCGTATGGGCCAGCCGTCCATCCCGAATATGAAATCGTCACGCTGGAGGCCCGCTGTCGTGAAACCGAGGGCCATATCCTTGCCCCTGGATGCGGCCAGGACGTCAGCAAGGTCCCCTTTGTCAAGGTCGGAGCGGTACCTGATTGAAACTTCCTCCCCTCCTCCTGAAAGCGACCTGTAATTCTCCGCGACTACGGGCTGGAGCGCCTCGGAGAACTGCCTGCGGGCTTCGTATATTGGAACGGCGCAGTCGGCCATCTTATGGTCAAACACTTCGAGCAGGGATTCGTCCGGCCTGCCGTCCTTGAGCATCTTGTTCCTCTGGGCGAGAAGACGGTTGTACTGCTGCACCCCCGACAGGTATTCCGCCGACATCTGCGAGAGGACGGCGTTGACGAATTTCCTTCTCTCCTCTCCGGATTCGCTGACAAGGGAAATATCCGAAGGAGAGACCATTACAATGGGAAGGAGGCCGATGTGCGAAGAAATCCTGGAGCAGGGCTTGTCGTCCCGGCGGATTCTCTTGGCCCCCTGGTCATCCACCTGCACCGAGAACCTCGACACGAGGCCGTCGTTCATCCTGTAGGTGCCGGATATGGCGAAGGAATGGGTCCCGTGACGGAAATTGTACCTGTCAGAAGGGGTGAAGGCGCTCTTCGTCATCGAAAGGTACCAGATGGCGTCCATGAGATTCGTCTTCCCCTCGCCGTTGTTCCCCGAAATGCAATTCACATTCGGCGAGAAATCCAGCTCCTGGAAGGCTATGTTCCTGAAATCCTGTACGACTATCCTGTTGAGTATCGGCATAACGGCAATCCCATTCTTCCCAGCCCGGACATTCCGGACCGGTAATTTACAAATTTAATAAAATCCGTCAATTCCAGCGCAAACAGATCAAGGGTATTCCAAAACCGCCGGGGATTTCAGGGGAAGGGGACACCCCGTCGTAGTGGAGGCTAGTCTATTAGCTATCAGTTATTTACGTAATCTCATTGCGTTCTCAGGTCACCAAAGATATAAGTGTGAAATCAGATACAGAGGGCATGCCCTTCTGAACGCGTTCTATGGCATACTACCTCTGAAACAGGCGTTTTCAAACTGCCTGTTTCAGAGGCAACCATCAATACATCTCACAGGATCAAGGCTGCCTCAGTATCTGATTTCACATTTCTAATGTAAGGAGAGTGAGACATATACATTTCCGGCTGGAAGACGCCGTGAACAGCAAAAACTATATGAAATACTGTTCTCCACGTCGGGGACGACGTCGTGAACAGCAAAAAGCGCCGAAAATGTCAGTCGAGACGTCATGCGCAATATCATTTCGCTGGCAGATATCACTTAGCCGGAATATATCACTTAGCCGTCAGGCACCGCCACGCCTCGCCTGGGGATCTTGGGAAAATGTCCGGCGCTGCCGGCACCTGCCGTACCGTCCGAAGCCGATTCCCGGAACGGGAAGTTAATTTTTGAAGTCCCGGTACCGGAAAACCGCCTCCAGACGGTACGGAACGTCTTTTTTCACCCATTCCGTACCATCTACGCCTCTGATATGGTACGGACCGGAAATCTTCAGACAAACAGGGGAATTTCCCTACCTGTTCAGACATATTAATATAAAAGCCAATCTTTATCATTATATTTATACCAACACCATTACCATCGATCATGAAAAAGACGTTCCTCTTAACCTGCCTTTGCCTGTCATGCCTTGTCGCATGCAACAATCAAAGTCTTTTCAATGAAGGAAAGACCGGATACCGTATCCTTGTCGCCCAGGATGCTTCCACATCGGAAAAGACCGCCGCGAACGAACTGAAAGACTATCTGCATCAGATCAGCGGAGCCGAGTTCGAGACAGTCGATGACCAGAATGCCAAAAAGCCGCTTATCGTCATCGGCAACAGCGAAAGGACGAGGAAAGATCTCGGTACCCAGGACATCCCGGCTGATGACGAGGCTTTCACGATCCGCAGGAAGGGCGGGAACATCTATATCTACGGCGGCTCCCGGAGAGGAACCATGTACGGCGTATTCGATTTCCTTGAAAGGGAGCTGGGCGTGAGGTGGTATACTAGGGACTGCACCGTGGTCCCGAAGAAGGACGAGTGGAGTCTTCAGACAAAGGAATACCATTCCGAGCCTGCCCTGAAATACCGATATACAGACTTCTACCCCCAATGGACCGATGATTACAAGGCGCATAACAAGATGAACATGGGGACATATGGTGCCTATGACAATGAATATGGCGGGCTCTCCGGATACTGGCTCGTACATACAATGCCGGGTTTTGTATCGGCGGCGGAATACTACAAGGACCATCCCGAATATTTCGGATTGAGGAACGGCAAGAGGGATCCCAAGGCTCAACTTTGCCTTTCCAATCCTGAGGTGCTGGAAATCTGCAAGGAACGCATGCTGCACGCGATGGAAGCGAATCCTTATTTCACCTTCTACAGCCTCTCCCAAGGGGACACTGCCAGTGATAATGTCAATACATGCGAGTGCCCACGGTGCGTCGCCATCGAGCAGAAATACGGCGCGCACTCAGGACTCTTGTTATGGTTCGTGAACCAGGTCGCCGATTTCGTGAAAGAAAAGTACCCCGACAAATACGTCGGAACTCTCGCGTACCAATTCAACCGCAAGCCCCCGGTGGGGATCGTCCCGAGAGACAACGTTGTTATCAGGCTCTGCAGCATAGAGTGCTGTTTCGCTCATCCGCTTGACGCCGGATGCACCGAGGGCGCGGCTTTCATGGAAGATTTCGAAGGATGGCAAAAGATAGCCCCGCATCTTTTCATCTGGGATTACGTCGTGAACTTCTGCCAGTTTATCGCGCCGTTCCCGAATTACGGAGTCCTCGCACAGAACCTGAGGATATTCAAGGAAAACAACGCGATAGGCGTTTTCGAGGAAGGTCCCGGGACTTGTCAGGGAATTGAATTCGAAGAACTGAAAACATGGGTCCTGTCCAAACTGATGTGGAATCCATATCAGGAAGTCGAGCCCATCGTTGATGATTTCATATACGGATATTACGGTGCTGCCGCTCCGAAAATCAAGGAATATTGGAGCCTGTGCCAGAGCCTTGTGAAACCGGACACTCACTTTCATATCTATCTCCGCGCTTCCGATCCTTTCTTCAAGGAATTTTTCACGGACGAGTTCGTTACGAAAGCATCAAAGATTTTGGACGAGGCTAAACAACTCGCCGATAATCAAGACCTTATCGACAAGGTAGACAAGGTCAGGTTGCAGATTCTTTATCTGAAGAGCGAGCTCTACCACAAGGCCTCAGCCGCGGACGGCACCTGGGACGAATTCTGTGCGCTGGCGCGCAAGTTCCACTGCGCCCAGGCAGAAGGAAGAAATATAGAGGACTACATCAAGATGGCCTCCAAATGGATGGTGAAATAGACGTGAAGGGGATCACTTCACTATCTTGATCCCCTCCGTCTTGTACTGGATGTACTGGTCCTTCTTCCTGCTGTCGGGTTCTTCTATCTTGACCTTCTTGAAAGAGCTGTCCTTCACGTCGACAAGGACGAATGAAGGACGGTAATCCTTCTTTCCGGCCGTCATCGTGACATTCTCGAACTTGAGCCCCCTGGCGTGACGGATGAAGAATCCCCATGCCGGCAGTTCCTTGAATTTGGAGAAATCCGGATACATGTCCTCATACTCCGGAATGGCATCGAGTTCCTCGGGAGACGTGCCCCTGTAGGCATAGAAACGGTCCCCTCCTCCGGGATGGACTATATGCACGTTGCTGATGGTGACGTCCTCGATGATCCTTCCGGGAATGCCCATTATCTCACAAGGGGAGATGTTGCGGGGATTGTCCTCCACTGGCCCCTCATAGCCATAACCGTAATCCGGCTTTTCGGCGCAGACCTCTATGAACGAGTTCTTTATGGTTACGCCCCTGATAATGCCGATCTTCTCCTTGTTGTCACGTTTGTTGAGCCTGATGATGATTCCGTGGCCGACATGGGTAGCATAAAGGCTGTCCACGACGACGTTCTCGATGAGGGCTCCGTCCGGGCTTGCGAAATTCACGGCGGAACGGAAGGTGTCATAGACCTTGCAGTTTATGAACTTGATATTCCTGTAGGTACCCCAGGAATTGGAGCCGAATTTCAGGCCGTTGGCGCTGGAACGGACAATGCAGTTGCGGATCTCGACATCCTCGCACACTCCGTCACCGGGATCGGAAACCAGATTGATGGCGTCATCCGCGGAATTGACGTAGGAGTTGAGTAACTTGAACCTCCTGCAGTCCCAGATGTTGATCCCGTCATTGTTCCAGAACTCGGTGGCCATCACCGTCTCGCGGTCCACGACCACGTCCTCGCACTGGAGATACTCCTGGTTGAATCCTGGAGGCGTAGTCAGGGTTATCCCTTCGATTCTCAGGTTCTTGCATTTGAAGAACCTCAGGAGCCTGGGACGTCCTCCGGGACGGTCGGCGTTCAGATTGTCCTTCAGGATCCCGGCATGGACCTGGTTGATGATATTGTAGACGAGTTCCTTCCCTCCGCCTTCTATCACGCCCTTCCCGATGATTCCAATGTTCTCGGCAAAGTTAGCTCCAACCAGGGCGTTCTTACCGGACAACATATAGTCATAGGGATTCTTGGAACCTACCAGTATCGCCCCTTCGTACAGATGGATATAAACGTTCGACTTGAGCTCGACGGGGCCTGTCAGATACCTTCCGACATAGAATTCGAGAGTGCCTCCGCCATTCTCATGGATATAGTCGATAGCCTTCTGGATGGAGTTGGTATTCATCGTCACTCCGTCGGAACGTATTCCGAAAGTGCTGGCCTTCATGACGAGGCCGCCTTCACGGGAGGCGATTTCCTGATTCTCGCGGACTACGTTGTCCTGGGCGGAGACGGCGGGGCAGAGAATCATGGCCGCCCACGCCAATACAATGATATTTAATCTTTTCATGGTTCCGATAAGTTAATCTATAATCACATTGCCGGTCCTGTGCTGGACGAACTGCTGCTTGCGCCCTACCCGCGGTTCATCCACCTTGACATCCTTGAAGGAACTGTCATGCACGTCCACCAGCACGAACGACGGACGATAGTCCTTTTCCTTCGCGGTCACGGTCACATTCTCGAACTTGAGATTCCTGGCGTGACGGATGAAGAATCCCCATGCGGGAAGCTCCTTGAACTTGGAGAAATCGGGATACATCTCGGGATATTCCGGAATGGCGTCGAGATCCGAAGGCGTGCTTCCGCAATAAGCGTAGAATCTGTCACCCGCTCCGGGATGGACGATCTCAACGTTCCTGATCGTCACATTCTCTATGATACGGTCGGGAAGTCCCATTATCTCGCAGGGGCATACGTTTCTCGGATTGTCCTCAACCGGGCCTTCGTACATGTAACCGTGGTCGGGTTTTTCCTTGGAGACCTCGATCACGGAATTCTGTATCGTGACGTCCCTGACCTCGCCTTTGCGCTCAATGTTGGTGCGGGCGCTGAGCCTCAGGCAGATGCCGTTGCCGACATGGACGGCCGTGAGGCTGTCTATCAGGATGTTTTCAACGATTCCGCCGTCGGGGGAAGCGATATTGACCGCCGAACGGAAAGTGTCATAGACCTTGCAGTTGATTATCCTGATGTTCTTGTAGCCGCCGACGGAATAGGAGCCGAACTTGATGCCGTTGGCCCCGGAACGGGCCACGCAGTTGCGGACCTCGATGTTCTCACATATCTTTTCCGGACCTCCGCCCTCGGACTTGAAGCAGATGGCGTCGTCGGTGGCGCTGATATATGAATTCAGCAGCTTGCAGTTGGTGCAGTTGGTGAAATCGAGGCCGTCGTTGTTCCAGAAAGTGTTGCTATCCACGGTCTCGCCGTCAATGACTACGTCGTCGCACTGGAAGTAGCTCTGAACCCACGCCGGGGAGTTCTTGAGGGTTATCCCTGTGATCCTGACCTTCCTGCAATTGCTGAACGAAAGCAGTTTGGGCCTTCGTCCCGGCCTGTCGTTGCCGAGTCTGTCCTCAAGCAGGCCTGAATGGACCTGGGTGAGGATATTGTTCACCAGTTCCCTGCCTCCTCCTTCGATCACGCCCCAGCCTGTAATGGCGACGTTCTCCTGCCCCTCGGCGCATATAAGTCCGCTGTATCCCACATCGGCATAATCGTACGGATTCCTGGAGCCCACGATGATCGCCCCTTCCTGAAGGCGTATGGTGACATTGGACTTCAGCTTAAGGCCTCCTGTAAGGAATCTCCCCACATTGAAGACGAGGGTCCCGCCGCCATGGTCGTGGATATAATCTATCGCTGCCTGAATGGACGTTGTGTTGAGAGTCGTCCCGTCGGAACGGATCCCGAATCTGCTGACCTTGATCTCGAGGTCCTCAGCCCCGAGGAAAAGCGGTGTCAGCGACAGGAAAAGAGCGATTGCAAATCTTCTCATAATCAAAATATTATCAATTATTTCTCAATATCGACATCGGAGCAGCGGTAAAGTACGAACTGCTCCTTCCCCTTGCTGTCCGGTTCCCCGACTTTCATGCCCGTAAAAGAAGATTTTCCCACGTCGACCATGACGTAAGCCGGGCGGTAATCCTTCCTTCCGGCCTCGAGGGTCACATTCTCGAATTCCAGGCCCTTGACATGACGGATGAAGAATCCCCACGCGGGAAGCTCCTTGTATTTCGAGAAATCAGGGTACATATCCTCATACTCGGGGATGGCGTCAAGTTCCTCGGGCTCGACGCCGCTGTAGGCATAGAACGGATCTCCTCCGCCCGGATGAACTATATGGACATTCCGGATTGTAACATCCTCTATGATCCTTCCCGGAATTCCCATGATCTCACATGGGCAGACATTGCGGGGAAAATCTTCAACGGGGCCCTCATAGGAATAGCCCCTGTCGGGCTTGCCGGCGCAAACTTCAATATATGAATTGCTTATCGTCACGCCTTTCATCGTCCCCACCTTGTCCCTGTTCCTGCGCCTGCTCAGTCTGAGGACTATTCCGTTGCCGACATTGCGGGCATCAAGGCTGTCCACAAGGATATTCTCGATGAAAGCGCCGTCCGGAGTAGCGAAATTAATCGCCGAACGGAACGTATCGTATATCTTGCAGTTGACGAACTTGATATTGCGGTATCCGCCCCAGGACACCGTCCCGAACTTGAGCCCGTTCGCGCTTGAGCGGACAGTGCAGTTACGTATCTCTATATCTTCACAAACCTTGTCACCGGGAGCCTCGGAACCCAGTACTATCCCGTCGTCGGCGGAGTTGAAAAAGCAGTCTAGCACCTTGACCCTCTTGCAGTCGGATATGTCTATGCCGTCATTGTTCCAGAAATCGGTCACGTCCACCGTCTCATGGTCGAACAGCATATCTTCGCAACTGAGGAATTCCTGGGTTATTCCGGGTGATTTCCTAAGGCTTATCCCCTGTATGACGAGATTCCGGCAGTTCTTGAACAAAAGATTCCTGGGCCTGTTCGGACGATCGTTGCGCAGTCCATCCTGAATGATTCCGTTGTGGATCAGGCTGATTATATTGTAAACAAGCTCCCTTCCCCCGCCCTCGATTGTTCCGTCACCGACGATACCGATATTCTCCGCTCCGTCCGCGGAGATCAGGGCTCCCAGTCCCCTGCCAAGATAATCATAAGGGTTCGTGGAGCCGGCGATTACGGCAGCTCTGTCAAGGCGGATGCTGACATTGGATTTGAGTTCCACGGGACCGGTCAGGAACTTTCCTGCACCGAATTCCAGGGTTCCGCCACCATTCTGATGGATATAGTCTATCGCATGCTGTATGGAGGTGGTATTCATGGTTTTACCGTCAGGCCGGACACCGAACGACTCTGCATTCATAACCAGCCCGCCGTCCTGAACCGGGGCATTCGTCCCCAGGACAACGGCCAGAAGAAATGATGCGATAGATAATATACAGGATGACATGATTCCACAAAATGGAACTTATATATTCTGAACATCAATATTCCTGGACCGGCCGGGCCTGAGGCGGACCTTATATGTCCTGCCGTTCACGACCAGTTCGGTCTTCCCGCCGTGTTCGGAGGAGATCCGGAGCGAAGTGACCTTGCCGTCCTTCCAATCGAAATCCAGGACGAAACCGCCCCTTGCGCGGACTCCGCGGAGGCTTCCGTCCTTCCATTGAGAAGGAAGGGCGGGGAGAAGGGTGATCATGTCCATCGACGACTGGACCAGGAGTTCGGTGACTCCCGCGCTGCCGCCGAAGTTACCGTCGATCTGGAAAGGCGGATGAGCATCCAGGAAATTCGGGAAGGTGCCTCCTGCGAGCCAGTTGTCCACATCCTTGGGATCCTTGTAAGACAGCAGATTACGGAATATGGAATAAGCCCTGTCACCATTTCCCAGCCTGGCCCACAGATTCATTTTCCATCCCGTGCTCCAACCCGAAGATTTGTCGCCGCGTATTTCCAGAGAACGCTCGCAAGCCCTTGCAAGAGCGGTGTCGCGGGCAGGGTCGATGCTGTGACCGGGATAGAGTCCAATCATGTGGGAATGATGCCTGTGCGTGGGCTCGTCATCCTCAAAGTCATGATACCACTCCTGGAGATTGCCCTTGGAACCGATTTTATAAGGATGCATCTTCGCAAGGGCTGCTTCAATCCTTTCAATGAAGTCATTGTCCGTCCTGAGAACCCTGGCCGCGTCGCGGGCGTCCATAAGGCACTCCCTTATTATGGCCAGATCGGATGTAGCCCCGTAAGAAGTCTCGAAATCTTTTCCTGGCGCGTACAGGAAACGGTTCTCAGGCGAAGTGCTCGGGGCGGTAATGAGTTCCCCGTCCTTCTCTATCATCCATCCGAGGCAGAACTCAGCGGCCCCTTTCAACACTGGATAATACTCCTTAAGAGCAGCCTTGTCCCCGGAGAACGCATAATTCTCCCAGATATCCATAGCCAGCCAGGCTCCGCCCATGTTCCAGTTCGCCCAGCACGGATCCCCGACGCCAAGGCCTACGGGATCTGTCATCGCCCATATGTCGGTATTGTGGCCTGCACACCAGCCCCGGTTTACCCCATAGAAATCACCTGCAGTCCTGACTCCGTCCACAGACATGTTCTTCACCAGATCCAGAAGAGTCTGCTCCATCTCAAGCAGGTTTCCGGTCTTGGCGCCCCAGAAATTCTCTTCGAGGTTGATGTTTATCGTATAGTTGCTGCTCCACGGCGGCAGGATCATCTCGTTCCACAGGCCCTGAAGATTCGGCGGGACTCCGGGAGTACGGGAAGAAGATATCATAAGATATCTCGCAAACTGATAGTAAAGGACCTCAAGCGCGGGATCAAAACAATTCCGGTCCATATAGTCCTTGAGCCTTGTCTCGGTATCCTTTGCAAGGACGGATTCAGGAGTCTCACCAAGAAACAGGCTGACCCTGTCGAAATAGGTTTTATAATCCTTGATGTGGTTATCCTTCAACGTGTTGAAATCTTTTGCCGCGGCCAATGCCAGTCTCGATGAAGCGAGAGTCCTGTAGTCTCTCCCCTCTCGCACCGGGTCCTTGTCGAAGCCGTTGAAACTGGTGGCATTGACCAGGACCAGGGTCACGTCATGGCAACCTTCAAGAGACAGGACGCCGTCTTCGCCCACTGCGGCCTTCCCGTCGACTGGAATTGCCTTCAGCATAGTCCTGAAATGGATTCCCCTGGCCGGATCGTAAAGTATCCTTCCGGACTCGTCATCCATCTTGAAATATCCTGGATATGAGAAATATGCCGCATATCCTTCCGATACGAGAGCTCCGTCCAGGGCAAAGACCTCATGAGGCAGCTGACAACCAAGAATCACCTTCGCCGAAATTCCGTCCGGAGAATCCGACTTCAGCCTTATCACTATCGCAGAATCCGGCGCAGATGCGAAATACTCAGTATTGAACAGATGCCCGCCGACAAGGTACGAAGTACTTGCAGTCGCTTCAGATATGTCCAGACTACGCTTGTAATCAGACACTTCCGAATGGCCTTCATATTCGATTTCCATGGTTCCGAGGGGCTGGTAGTTCTGGCTGTAATGCCCCTGGTGGAAATGGTTCAGGCTGTCTGCAGCATGATAATCTTCGCGAAACAGGGCCTCACGGATAGGGGCCAATGCGGAGGTTCTGTCTTCCCGAATCCCGCTTTCAGGCTCTCCTGTCCAGAGCGTGATGTCATTCAGTGAAATAACATCTTTCTCTATGCCTCCGTAAATGGAGCCGCCTATCGTCCCGTTCCCTATAACGAGAGTTCTCTCGAATACGTTTGCGGGGCTGTCGTAGTGAAGTGTCAGCGGAGCTTGCCGCGCAGGCTGTCTCACCGCATCTCCTTCCGAACAGGATATGGCAGCAAGCGCAGTCGTCAAAATCAACGGAACAAAGTATTTCATGGCAAAGATCATTTATTTCACAAAATATCTCTGAGGCCTGGAATCATCCGGTCTAATTCCGGGAGAAACTTTCACGAGTACGACGCCATGCGGTTCCACGACGGTTTCCCAACGGTCCCAACTCCCCTCCATGACAGCGATATCCTTCTGTCTCCAAAGGTCGCGGATAACCGCACCTTCACGATAGATTCCCAAATGGTAGGGGTCGAATCCCAGAGTTATAGGCTCCGATTTGCGGTTGAAAAGTCCGACAGCGACGGACCCGTCTTCGAGCGGCTTCTCAAAAATAGCATAATCCTCTTCGTCGAGGTCAGGCCTGTATCCGGGATAGAAAAGAGGATCAGGGATCCTGGTCGCAGGATATCCCAGAGCATCCTGATTGACGTCTATGACCTCCGAGTTGGTAACCAGGCTCAAGGTGAAATCGTCCATCGTGGCAATGTTGCAACCCAGCAGCAGAGGAGATGACAGCAGCGCCCAAAGTGAAAAATGGGTATACTGCTCATTCGCGGAGAGTCCCGGATGACCCATCAGCCGAGGATTGCCGATCTCAAGCATGTCCGCGTCTGCCCAGTGGCCCGGATGGACATACGGCGCCCACCTTTCCTGCATGTCGAACCCGATCCCGGACATGCTTTCCCATGTAGGGCGTATGTCTCCGGTCGATCTCCAGCAGTTGATGAAATCGGTCCAGTAAGGGGCCTGGGCGAGGAATGCGGAATTGGAAATGCTGAACACGATGTCGCGGCCGCAGTCGTGAATGGCGTCGGCCATCTCCTTGGCGCTCACGGGATCCATGGGGCCCCAGTCGTATTTCAGATAGTCCACACCCCAGTCGACCCACTGGGCGACCTCGTTACTGACGAATGAATATTTTCCGAAATAATGGACCTCGTCGGAGGCGTCCTCGGTGCTTCCGTCAGCTTTCCTGACAATCCTGCAGTTTTCGTCTATCCTGTTCTCCCTGACCCAGGCGGGGACGCCGTCCTCCTCGTCGCAGGAACATCCGAGATAGCCTGCGTATGTCCCGCACCAGGGAGAAGAATAGAGGCCGAACTTGAGACCGAGGGAATGGACATAATCGGCGAGGCCCCCCATGTCGGGGAATTTCCGGTTGCCCTGGACGGCGTTGCGCTTCCCTCCCCTCAGGCCGCCCCAGCCGTCGTCCACATTGACGTACGACCAGCCGTAATTCACCAGTCCTCTCTCGTACATGGCTCTGGCATTGGACTTTACGATGCCTTCAGTGACACCGCTTCCGCAGCAGTTCCACGAGCTCCAGCCCATCGGCGGAGTAAGGACGATATCATCCCCTATCACGACTTTCAACTCCCGGGTGGCCTCCCCTTTGTCGTTCCTGGCGCCGAGCGTGACCACCCATACGCCCTCCTTGCGGACGGCCCCAGTAATGAATCCGGTCTCGGGATCCACCTTGAGTCCGGCAGGCAAGCCCTTGGCGCTGAAAGTCATGGGGCGGTCGCCGGAGGCGGGGATCCTGAAGAAGAAAGGTCTGCCAGGTCTTTCACCGTAGACCTTCGGCCCGTTGATCCTGGGCTCGGCCGTAGCAGGAGGAGTAAGGATATAATCGGACAGCGCCGTCCTGGAGACATTGTCTTCATCACGCAGGTGCATGTCCGAAGGGCCGTCCCCTACGAACTCTTCGGGATTGCCTTTCGTAAATACAGGCAAAGAACTCTGTTTCTGTGAATTGCTGTCAGTTCTGCTGCACGAAACAAGGATTGCGGAAAGGATCAGGATTTCCTTGGGAATCTGTCTGAATAGTTTCATGATCGAGTAATGATGGGGATATATCCAAATTTAACACTTTTTCCATAAATAAGACTATACGCCACGACATTTTCCCCGGCCGGGGCTTGGAAATAGCCGTATTTTTCCTTATTTTTATTCTGCTAAAAGAACATCCTCATGAAAAACATTTCCAAACTGTTGACATCACTTGCCATGCTCGCCTTCTTTTTCTCCTCCGGCGCCAAGGAGAAGATCAAGATCAACGCCGGATGGACTTTCCGAAAGGGCCTATCCGGAGAGGAGACCATAGTGAATCTCCCCCACACGTGGAACGACGTGGATTTCATGAACCATGACGGCATCTGGCAGGGTAAAGGAGTCTATACCAGGGAAATAGACGTTCCGGCTTCATGGACCGGGAAGAGGGTGTTCCTCCGCTTTTACGGGGCAAACTCCCTCGCAAGGGTGCAGGTAAACGCCACCGAGGCAGGATTCCACAAGGGAGGTTTCACATCGTTTGTCTTCGACATAACCCCGCAGCTGGAATTCGGGAAGAAGAACAAGGTTACGGTAATCTGCGACAACTATGAACGCGAGGACATGGCACCGGTAGGAGCTTTCGAGGTCTATGGCGGACTTTACCGCGACGTATTCCTCGAAGTGGCCGAGACCACCTGCATATCACCGCTTTACCACGGCACGAAAGGCATTTTCGTCACACAGACACACCTGGACGAAGACCTCGCGGTCATAAGGGCCGAGGCGATGCTCTCGACCTTGTCGGATTACGCAGGATGCAAGGTGGTTTTCGACGTGCTCGACCCTGACGGCGATGCCGTCGCCTCCTCCGTCGCGGGAACCATAGCCTGCGACAAGGCTTCCGTGAGCATGTTCATCCGTTCACCCCATCTGTGGAACGGGACCCAGGACCCATACATGTACACCATGAGGGTATCCATCATCAGGGACGGGAAAACTCTGGACACGGAGACCGAACGCTTCGGACTGAGGACATTCTGTGTGGATCCCGACGAGGGGTTCTTCCTGAACGGGAAGCATCTGATGCTCCGCGGAGTCAACCGCCACCAGGAAAAAGCCGGCAAGGCCATCGCGCTGACGGATGAGGACCATCTGAAGGATTTCGAATTCTTCCGCGAGCTCGGAGTGAACGCCCTGCGGCTTTCGCATTACCCTCATGCACAACTGGTTCTGGACGAGGCGGACAAGGCCGGATACGTCGTCTGGGAGGAGATTCCGTTCATAGCCGGCTATGTGGACAACCCGGGATTCAAGGAGAATCTGGAGACCCAGCTCACCGAGATGATCCTCCAGTACTACAACCATCCCTCCATCTGCTTCTGGGGCCTGTTCAATGAGGTGGAAGAAAACGATCCCGCCGTCGTTTCAAGGCTCAACGACCTGGCTCACAGGCTCGATCCCACGAGACTAACGACCTCCGCCACATGCGAACAGGGGCCTTTCAATTTCGTATCGGACGTCCTGGGATGGAACAGATACTACGGCTGGTATGACGAGATGACAACCGATTTCGAGATATTCATGGACAAGTGGCACAAGGACCATCCCAACACCGCGACATGCGTCAGTGAATACGGCGGAGGAGCCGGACTGAGCCAGCATGAGGACAGGTATATCGAAACCGGACCTACAAACAAAAAGATAGCGAAAGGGCCCTGGCATCCGCATGAGAAGCAGACTTTCATCCATATGGCACACATCAGGATGATAGCCGAAAGGCCCTGGATCTGGGGACAGTTCATCTGGTGCATGTTCGACTTCGCGTCGGTCCAGAATCATGAGGGAGACACAGACTGCCTCAACGACAAGGGCCTGGTAAGCCAGGACCGCAAACGCCGCAAGGATGCCTTCTACCTCTACAAAGCCAACTGGAACAAGGCCGAAAAGACAGTCCACCTGTGCTCGAAGGACTATACCCAGAGGAGGAGCGACATCACCGACATCATCGTATTCACGACGGCCCCGTCCGCGAAACTTTTCCTTAACGGCAAGGCCATGGGGACGAAGAAGACGGATGACTTCGCCATCGTGAGATGGGACGGAGTCCGTCTTCAGAAAGGGATCAACAAGGTCGAAGTCCGCACCGCCGACGGCGACGATTCCGCCGTCTGGACGCTTTAATACAAATAGCTTAGAGCTATATATCAATATTATAACATGGCCAATTATCTTCACAGCAGAATTCTTCTCATTACAAGGGGGATCAAAACTCTTTGTCTTACTGTTATATTCTTCTTTCCCATTACATTGTTCTCCCAGTCCAAGGACACAATCAATTTGGTCAGCCTGGATGCGATGCTCGGCCATGTCGACGAGGTCGTCAGGAGGATGGAGACGTCAGTCCGTCATTCTGAGCGAAGCGAAGAATCTACTCCCCCCCGAAGCGCCTCCTCAATGTCCGGCTACGTAGGTACAATCCCCATGACCTCCGGAGTGTCACCCTCTGGTGCGAAGACATATTCGATACCGATCATGACTACTGACGCGCCGGGGGGAGCCCCGGCCGTTTCGCTTGAATACAACAGCCAGGGGAGAGATGGAGTGGCAGGCTACGGCTGGGAGATCGGCGGGATATCAACGATAACAGCTGCGAACAAGACACCGTACTACAACGGGACCGCCGCGGGGGCTTCTGTGAATTACACTTCCGTATGGGCATTGGACGGGATGCCTCTGGTGCAGCATGAGCAGTCCGGAATGGGGTCCTACACCCTGAAGACGGCCCGCGGCAACGTATTTGCCTACCCTGGCTCACTCAGCATTCAGGCTCTCAGCCCGGATGGTTCACATTCGACCTACGGGAACGGAGCAACGGGAGTCGGCGCCATCAATCCTGTCACCAGGACGGAGGACAGGAACGGTAATCTCGTCCTCTACGAATATACAACCGTCGGGACAGGCCGTCTGTTGCCGTCACGAATCCGATACGGAGGGAAGACCGAGGCCACATGCTCATCAAGCATAGTGTTTTCATATAGTTCCAGATACGATGTTCCCGTGACCTATCATGCCGCCGGTTACAGCAACCCTGGAGGTCTGCTCAAGGCTGTCACGTGCCTGGAAGGGAGCGACACTCTCGCGCATTACGACCTTACACACATGCTCAGGAACGGAGTGTGGGTGCTCACCCAAGTCGACTGCTCCAGAAACGATGTATCCCTTCAGCCTCTCGTCTTCTCCTACAACGACAGTGCACCATCCCAGCATTCGCTTACCTCAGGGACCGTGTACTTCTCTGCCGGGTACTCTCCCGGAACGGCGCTTGTAATAAACAGGGGCAAGCTGCTCGAAGGATCCTTTGAGGACGGGATTGTCTTCCACCCGTATTATCCACAGTATACCCACATCGGTTCCATATACGGCAGCGGATACCCTTCCAACGTATCAATTGCAATTGCCCCTCCTCCACTAAGCGACTCGTTTGTAGGCCTGAAGACCAACGTCAAGACCGGTGTCGGATTTCAGGTTATCATGCCCGTTGATGCAGACGGGGACGGGACTGACGAGATTCTGAGAGTCAATTTCGCAACATCGAGTGGCAACAACACAACCCTTTCACTCACTACGTTCCGCTTTAACGGTGCGAACGTAATACAGAAGTCCTCACGCAACGTCTCCGTCAAAGGAACAGCCGGCGGCTCCGTCAAATATCCCACAGAGCGACGATATTACTTCGGGGATTTTACGGCCTGCGGCCATGCGCAGCTGCTGACCACAACCAAAATGGGCAGCACCTCATACGCTGCGGTCATAGACCTGTCTTCCGGCGTCAAGATAGGAGAAGCAGCCATGCCTTCGGCCCTAGCATGGAACTCCAATCTCCTGGTCCTCGACATCAACCGTGACGGGCGCACGGAGGTCTGCCTTCCGGACACCGGAGGACTTCGCGTCTTTACCGTCAGCAACTCAGGAATCCTCGTACAGGACCGTTTCTTCAACTGGGGAAGCGCAGGCAATCCCTATGGCTCCTCTTCTGCACGCAACTTCATCGCCGACATCAACGGGGACGGATACCCTGATATCATGACCGCCCCGTCAAACAAGCTCTACACATCATGGAGCGCAAGCATATTCTCCGGTGAGGGATTCACCTCCCAGACTGTTCCCTGCGGCATCTTCGATCCTGACAACGACGCCGCTCTCTTCATGGACGTCAACAGGGACGGGCTACCTGATTATGTCAAGGCTGCACCCTATTATCTCAACGTCCATCTGAACAACCATGGTGCGAACTTCTCACCGAATTCCCCCCTCATCATTGCCAGGGAGTCCGGAATGGAAGCTGTGCCCGTCAACATGACCGAACTCGGAGCAGAGAGCAATGTCATGATGGTAAGCGGAGCCAAGGCCATCCTGATTAGGGATGCCGCCCAGTCTCCGGTGTTGCGCGAGATCGTCTCGTCCACCGACGGATTCGGAAACCGGATACAAAACACCTATGCAGACCTCTCTACTGACCCTCTTTACGGAGAGGAGGAACCAGTGCACTATGTGGTGGATGACTCTTATGTGCCGGATGCGTCGGCAGGGCTTGCCAGACTTGCTTCACCGGTAAGGGTATTGATTGCGGAAAGATCTTATATGGGTAGTAACTCTGGAGACGCATCAGACGATTGCCTGTTGTCCAAGGTGTTTCACGTCCGCAAGAACGCCGTCGTGAGCACCCGGGGGCTGGGATTCCTGGGATTCGCCTCCTCGGCATCACGGGACGCCCTCAGAGGAATAACCTCGCAGACTAAGTATGACCCCGCCAAGTTCGGAGTGCCGGTCACTTCCTCTTCCTATCTCACCTATGCCGGAGCCTCCTCCCCCTTCCGGACTGATTCTCTCACCTGGGACTCGCACTCCACAACCTACGGCAAACTCGACCCGAGACTCATAGCCCAGGTAACTATCGACGCTCTTTCCGCCCTCACTACCAGGACCACGACATATTATGACAGTTACGGCTACCCTGTCCGCTCCATAACCCGCAGGACCACCACCGGGATTGGTGGAGGGGACGTCAAGGGGGAGGACACGTACAACATCTACTCACACAGCGTCTCTTCTTCCCTGTATGTCCTCGGGTCCGTCACTTCGACTGAGGTAACACGCATTGGGCGGCTTTACGGCACCTCCGCCACCATGGACGGGGAACCGGCCACGGACATCTGGTCAAAGAAGACAGGGTGGGTATACGATGCGCAGAAGCGGCCGGTGAAACGTTACGACTACGCATGGCTCCGCACTACCTATCTCAACGAGGACCTGCTCGACGATGAGATCTCAGCAGACTACGATACCGGGGATGCCGCGGCAACCTCCCCCAACGGTCCCTCGTCCTCAGCCTCAGGGTCGTCGTCGGCAGTGAAGCCCGAGCCCCTGCGCGTGCCGAAAATATTCCACGGAGGGAACCTGGCGCTGGAGACACGGTGGACATATGACACCTATGGAAACATCATCTCCGAGAAGACGTTCTCCCATGGGGCGACGACAGGTCTGGAGACTACACATACCTTCGACTCTTCCGGACGCCATGTCCTCTCCACCACCGATCCCCTGGGGCAGACCACGACCTTCTCCGCCTACGACGTCTTCGGCCATCCCGCCTCGATGACCGACCGTACCGGGACCACCTCCTACACCTATGACGCCTGGGGAAAGCTCGTCCGCACCGACCGTCCCGACGGCACCTGGGAGACAGACTCCCTCGCCTGGGGTGGACGGGGCCTGTATGTAGAGACCGTCGTCAACAGCCTCGGGGCTGAGCGCGTGACACACTGCGACGCCGCGGGACGCACCGTGCGCTCCGCCGACCGCCGGTTCGACGGCAGCTGGAGGTACACCGACACCGACTATGACGCCGCAGGGCGGGTGTCACGGGTGTCCCTTCCATTCAAGGGGTCTTCCGCCTCGCTGTGGAACACCTATACATACGACGATTACGGAAGGCAGACTCTCATGACCGAGGCTTCCGGGAGGACAACGTCGCGTGCCTACGCCGGGGTGACCACCTCGGTGACCTCCGACGGGATAACCACATCCACCACCGGGGATGCGGACGGAGGGGCTGTCTCCATTACAGACCCGGGAGGGACGATTACCAATGTCCTCCAGCCCGACGGGCAGCCTGTCAAGACAACATCGCCGGGAGGGGCCGTCACGACTCTCCGCTATGACCAGTGGCGCAACAGGAGCAGGATAGTCGCGCCGAGTTTCGGAACGCAGACGGACACCACGGTGTGGAACGCCGACGGCACTTCCCTCTCCACCACCGTCAACCGTTACGGGACGGTATCAGTGGCAAGGGACATCTACGGGAGGACGACCGCCGTCACCCGCTCCATATCAGGGAACGCCTCCCAGACCAACGCAGGGGCGTTCAACACCGCCTATTCATACGACTCCTACGGCAGGCTCGTATCCGAGACTTCCACCAACGGGACGTCATACTCCTACACTTACGACTCCTATGACCGCCCCCTGACGGTCAGTGAGACCCTCGCGGCACATGACGGCATCCCAGCGATTTCCTTCACCACGACTACGGCATACGCAGGCGCTTCTTCCGGAGGGTCTTCTCCCGTGGGCGCGGTCACCTCGGTGACACGGTCCCTTGCGGGGACGACGCTCGCCGTGGAGAACTACTCCTATGCCTACGGGCATCATACCGCCACCACCCTCTCCGGGGCGACCGGCGTGACCGACGGGACGGTGGTGTGGAGCCTCACCTCCGAGAACGACCTCGGTCAGCCGACGGCTTCCACCACGCTCTCCATCACGCGCAGCTACGGATACGACCAGTACGGGCTCCCAACGGGACGACGCACCGGCACCCTCTCGGAGAGCTACTCGATGGACGCGATAACAGGGACACTTTCCTCGAGGACTCCGCCTCCAGGACCGGGAAGCCCGTCTCCTCCCGGAACGGAAGTCTTCACCCATGACGCCCTCAACAGGGTCTCCTCATGGACGGGTGCGTCTTCCTCCCCTGCGGCAACGGCCGCATACGACACGAAGGGGAACATAACGTCCCTGAGCACCTCCGGGACGATGGCATACTCGGGAGGGACGGGAGATCCCTATTCCATAACGGGTTATACCCCCGCATCGTCGTCTTCGGCGAGGACAATCCCAACGATTGTGTACAACCCCATGGGAAGACCGGTGAGCGTCTCTACCGATGACGACTACCTCACGCAGTTCACCTATGATGCCGACGGGGAGAGAGTGGAGACTCTCGTCATGGACGACAAGGAGAAGATAACCCTCAGGAGGATATACCTCGGAGGAGGCTCATTCGAGAGGGACCTGGACAAGAACGGGGCGGTCACGGCGGAAAGGCTGTGGCTGGACGGAGGGCCTTACTCCGCTCCCGTGGTCCTCACGAGGAGCTCGTCCTCCGGCAGCTGGACTCCATGCAACGTGGGGCGCGACCTCCTCGGGAGCATCACCTCGGTCCAGAGCGCGGGAGGGACAGTCCTCGAGCAGAGATCCTATGACCCCTGGGGCAGGGCCAGGGATCCGCAGACGCTTGTCCTCTATGCGACGGGATCCGAGCCGGACTACATGCTGGGAAGGGGGTTCACAGGCCACGAATGGCTCGCCGACTCCGGGCTATGGAACGCCAACGCGCGCCTCTACGACCCTGTCCTGGGACGCTTCCTCAGCCCCGATCCCTTCGTCCAGGCACCAGGCTTCACCCAGAACTACAACCGCTTCGCCTACGCCCTCAACTCGCCGCTGAAGTACACCGATGAAAGCGGGGATATTTTCACCTGGAGTGTAGGAACAGGCGGTTTTAGTGTAGGCATAAATCTCTCGACTCTAGGAATACCTATAGGTTTCGGAATTAATATTGGCTGGAAAAACGGATTCTCTCTTGGTGGATATGGAGAACTTGGCTATAGATTTGGTGGCACAGGACTTGGCTACGGGGCAACAACAAACGTATCCTACAATTACAATTTTAAATCAAATTCAGGGTCATGGACGAGTTCATATGGATTATACGGCTCTTTAGGCTTCTTTAATGCTAATGTTTCCTATTTACATAGTGCTGGCCATTGTGGATGGAATATAGGCGTAGGATTTGGGATAGGTGATCCTATATCCGGTGCGGGTATGTATATAGGGTATGGTTCTTCTGGATTTAGTATTGGCATCGGTGGGTATTACGATAATTCAACTGCATATGCATTTCGTAAAGCATGTCAAGATTTGAGCATTAATAACGGACCCGCCATAGAAGCTACTGATGAAATGCTACTTAAGTGTCAACAAGAATGGTATCCTGATGCTCCTATGGATAATATTAAAGACTTTACAGTTGAACATGTTCCAGAAAAATTTAGGCTTGTTTTAAAGAAAAACAATACACTTGCTCTCACCAGCCCACGATATTATTCCAAAAAAGGACTTCTTACTGGCATTTCTTCCGTATATTTTAGTGAAAAAGCCTTTGCTAGTGCACGAAGGCTTTATGGAACCATGGGACATGAATTCGTCCATGTCTGTAACTACATTACTGCTGCACAATTGGGCTTTACGCGTGATGACGTAAAATCGTATAATTACATAGAGTTAACAGAATACTGGGCTTATTCTTACGAAAATCTGATAAAATCAACTTATAATTCTTTTGATGCGGCGCAAATAATATCTGCCTACGGTTATGAGACCTTTAGCCGTTTTTGCTATTATAACATGGCTTGGTTTAAAACCAGAAAAGAAGTTTTTAAAAAATGATAATGGAAAACCTCTACTTAAGATTATTTTTAAGTTTCTTGATATTGTGGACAAGCACGTTATTTTTAAACGCGCAAGAGATATCAGTGAATCTTTCGTTTTTGGATACACGTTCGGATCTTCCGGAAGCTTCTGATCCTTATTTACAGATTGAATATATCAATAGCGGCAAAAAGGATTATTATTTCCCGGCATTGGCTTCATTTGACAACACATATCCAGGATATTCGACAGGCATTTTTATTTCAAATCATGACGGATATCACGGACGTGAGACCACTGCAGATTTTTTTGATTTGTGCGAATCCGTACTTTTCAAAGAAAAAGCATTTCAAGGGATGCATTACTATTTACCGCTTGATTTCCTTCAGAGACCAGGCTCGTCTTGGGACTTAGTGACAGAAAAGGTCTTCTTAAGAGACGACGACCAAATGGAAGACCCTATAAATTATTTTTTATACTCATACGCAGATTACCGGCATAACATCAATCACAAAACAGATCTCCCGTATCACGATAAATATTCATTGAAGAAACAGACAAAACTGAAAAAAAATCCAGCTTTTGTCTTTTTAAGAAGCGGGGAACGGAAAACACAACTCATATGTCTGGATGGATTAAAGGGAACAGGAATAACATTGACGGTATGCCTGTCTTCATGCTATCCTCCCCAAAAAGTATATGTTGGATGGGGCTCGGATGATGATAGTTACTATAATCTTCCTGATAAAGTGCAAAAGTATCGTTTATACAAAGGAAAAATTGAAAGTAATATGGTGACCAGGGAGTTTTAGGGAAGGCTACAATATAGTTACTATCTACAGAATAACCCATACAAGAACTATAATGTTTTCCCTATTCTACCAATTAATCCCTTCTCTAAATAATGACTTTATATGTTTTATGCTTCGATAATAAGTATGGCCGTTGGGATTTTGTCCTCACAGATAAATACGTACGGCACCTATTACCATAATTTCACTACGAAAACAATAAAAATAACAAATTACGGCAAGTACTATACCGGCAATCAAGTGTGGTTTGACGTCAAAACAATACAAGAAAATGAAATTAAAGAAGAATTGGATTTCAAGAAATGGTATCCCATCTTTTATGATCCGGATATTTATGGTTTTTCTATTGACAGACAATCGCGATCATTTTACTTTCTCGGCTGCGTAAGCACTATTCCCCAAGTGGCGAGTCTGCTGATTCTGGAGAAATACTCCGATGGCAGCGGCAGTAGTAATTTATATCTTGTGAACACGCATGATGGTTTAATAACATCAATAATAGATTTGTCCGTTTGGTTCTATTATGACAGCATTATACACGGACATAAATATTCAGTAAAAAGGAGGAATGACTTCACGATTTATTCAAATATTAGCGAAATTGATGATGTTGATATTGATCCCCCCGAAGATGAAAAATTGTCGTTCCGGGACAGGTTGCTGAATTTCTTCGGCAGAGACTTATTCCACAGAACGCATCAGAAATATGAGCTTTTTGTCCGACTGCGAATAGATGAAAAAGGCTATGTCCGTGAATCATTCAACGCCACCTTGTACTGAGAAATATCCCTCGAAAAAAATTGTATCCTTTCCTCACTTTAGCGCTTATTCCTTCACCCACACTCCTGGATGGAGGGTCCTGGAGAAGGACTCACAGAAAACGTTCTCCTGGGTGAAATTGACGACGTCCTCAAGGACTATTCCCGGACGGACGTCCTTGTAGAGCGTACGGAAGGTCACGTTCTTCAGGTGCAGCCCGTCTATATGCCTGAAATACAGGCCATAAGCCGGACAGATTCCCAGCCGGTGGAACTCTGGATAGGCCTTCGGCTGCTCCGGAACGTCCCGTGTCACGAAATCCTGGTCCTCAATGCTGCCGTACATAAGGTAATCGCAGTTCTCGAAGGTCACGTTCTCCAGCCTGTTTCCGGGCATCCCGGTTACGGGACCGCCGACTCCGGGGCCCATCTTGTCAGCTACGAACCTGACGGCGGAATTGCTTATGTTCCTGAAGGTTATGTTCTTGATGGAACCCGCCTTTGCAGGGTTCGGCCCGCCCTCGAACGTCCTTCCGCGGGAACCCAGCCAGACCACGCAGGGAGCCGAGCAATCCAGCATCCGGATGTCCTCGTAGGTAACCCCGTCTATGTTGGATCCGTCGGTGGACTCGATGGCGAGGGTGTAACGAGAGGCGCCCACCACGTCCTTCACATGGATATTGCTGATGTCCCCATGGGTTTCTGTGCCGATCTTGACAAGGTTGCACTCGCTGAACGCGCAACGGACATGTTCGATGAGAACATTCTCCATAGGCTTGAGCGACAGGGCCTTCATGCACACGGCATCGTCCCCGGCCACTACGTTGTAGTCATATACCCTTACATTCCTGCACCCGCTGATGTCCAGTCCGTCCTGGTTGTCCACCCCGGTATAGTTCCGCACCGTCTGGTGGGTTATGCTGAGATTCTCACAGCCTTCATAATACTGCATCCAGCAGGCCGCCCTTATAAGGGTTATGTCTCTGATGTCTATGTTCCTGCACTCGAACATGCGGATACCCCTCGGACGCGCTGCCTCCTCGCCGAGATGCCACGGCCAGCCCCTGTTTACAGCCATGCCGTCGATCACTCCCCCCCCGCGTATTCCGATGTCATGGACCTTGTGGGCGAATATCATCTGAAGGGGCTCGTTCCTGCGATAAGAAGGAAGGTCCACTGCGCACGGAGGGAAATCGCCATGATCGGTGGAAGCACGGAGGATTGTCCCTTCGCTCACCCACAGAGTAACGCCGCTCTTCATGACCAGTGTCCCGGTGACGAATATATCGCCGTCCACATAGACGGTCCCGCCGCCCCTGTGGACCGAGCACCTGTCTATCGCCGCCTGCAAAGCAGTGGTATTCACCGTCCTGCCGTCGTCCACGGCTCCGGCATTGACCGCATCGACAACGAACCCCGACGGTCTCTCCTTCGCAGGCCAGCGTCCCTCGGGGACCACGGCAGCCAGATACATCGGACGGTCAGGATCCCCGTTCTCTCCAAGAGTCACTGTATCCCCCGCCCGGAAAGACCTGACGTAGAATGTGAACCGATCGCCCTTGTCATTGGACATCGTATAGGACGTCCGCTCATAATCCTCCAGCCAGGAAGGCTTCGCGGCGAGGGCGTCACTGTGGGCGATATATACCTTTGCGGCGCATTTCAGGGTAAAAACGGCAAGTGAAGAGCCTCTGAACCGCTTCGACATAAATGCCGCCTGGATCCAGTCAGCCCCGCAGAGCTTGGGTGAAAGGGATGTGATCAGCGCTTCCTCATCACCGTACATGGACACGCCGGCGCGCAAATTTCCCTGGGCGATCCAATGGGAGGCATTGTAGTTGTTCTCCCCGACGTCGTTGACGTCCAAAGAACGGATCAGTCTCGTGTCCGCCATCGACTCGACGCAGGACAGAAGGATCAGCGCAGCGCTGACAATCAGGTATTTTTTCATCCGGTTTTCCATTTCAAGTTCCACGGGCGTAAAAATAAGCTTTTATTCCGAAACGAAGGATAGCGGTTTATTTCCAGCGCAACAGAATATAATCGCCTACACCGAGCCAATAGTTCTCGGACCAGCGTGACGCAGGAGCGACGGAGCCGTCCGGAAGCACCCTCTCCATACCCGCCATGGCAGGAATCACAGTCACTTTCTGGCGCTCATGGATATCCCCGTTCAGTACCATGAGGAAATGGTCGTCTCCCTTGTCAAGACGGGTTATGACAGTGTCCCCTCCCGAAGTGGAGATTTCCTTGAACTCCGGCAGCACACTCATATCCAAAGGCTTAACCCCCTCATAAAGGGAATCGCCGACATGCCAGGCGTCCACGAACCTGTCTTCCAGGAACACCCATTTCAGGTTCTGGATTTCCGCATTGATCTCCTTCGCATAATCCCATATCTCATTTCGGACTCCGTTGTAAATAAGGCCTTTCTCATAAGTGAAATACTGCACTCCCTGAGCACCGAAAGCCAGGTCGCTGAACAACTGCATTCTGAGCCATTCCCTGGTTGCGAACGGGAACTCATCCTGGTGAAAGTCCCGGGACCAGGTGAAGGCCCAGAAAGGGATCCCCTTCTGGATCGCCTTGCGGGAAATGTCATAAAGGTCCCTGTAGTAAGTATCCTTAAGGAACGGTCCCTCTCCCTTGTCGACTATCGGATAATAATCATACGAGAGAAGTCCTACTCCCGTACCGTCAAGGAACATGTCCAGATAATGGTCATACGTGCCCCCAAGGCGCTCGGTGATGAGATCCCGTTTCTTGTTCCAGTCCCCTGTGTATGAGGGAAGCAGATTCATGTACAGGACATGGCCGTCGTCCACAGCGCGGAGCCTTTTCGTCGCCGTAACCATGGTATTCAGGTCTTTGGCTAAAGGCTCGTCTATGATGTAGTAACCAGCAAGGGCGGGATGGTCCTTGCACCGGGAGGGTACTGTCTCAGGATTGAGATAGTCCCCCTGGACAATCACCTTAATTCCAGTGCCTGCAGCTGCCTCCAGATGCACCATCGCCGAATCCAAACCGGGGGCATATGCAACATTGAATCCGGCTTCCTTCATCTCCTCGAACCTCTGCCGGGTAGCCTGGTAAGGGCGGTTGCTGTCCCAGGCTATTATGGGGAATTCATCCCCGGCGGGATTGACGTACTGATGGGGTTGTGACAGGTCAGTCACGGCATTTTTCCCGCCCTGACTCCCGCAAGAGGATGCCAGGGACAGGAAAGCCAACATAGTCAATATCTTTATGTATTTCATTATCAGTCTTTTGGAAATTCCCTTAGAGTCCATCCCTCACGATAGACAGGTTTCACCAGCCTCGAGGCGAATTCACGGGCGGATACAGTCTCACCCCTCTTCCTGTCATATACAGGATGACCGTTGACGACATGGAAATTGTCCTGAATTACGGAGCCTTCTATCCTCTCGTCAGCGCCGATGTTCGTAAATTCCATCTTTTCTCCGTCCCAATCGAGCCATCTTTCGAGAGGCTGGAGACGCACTGCCGCGCATCCCAGCACGATCGCCTCGTTCTGCGGACCCGCCAGACTGAAGTCCGATTCCGTGAGGACACGGCTTTCAGGACTTTCCTTGCAGGCGCGGATCCAATCCTGCTGATGGTCGTCACCATTTACCACGCGGCAGAGCTCAGGAACCTCTGGTTCACGGCCGGAGCACAGGAAAGGATTGTTGCCATAACAGCCCACCACCATGATATCCTTGGTTCCATAGAAGATACATGCTCCGCTTCCATCCATCTTCTTCCCCTCCGGCATCGGAGGATAATCAGGAAGAAGCTTTCCGTCATACCAGACCAGTTCACACGCGGGCAGGGCCAGCTTGGGAAGATTGTCCCTTGCCGGGAACTTGAACGATATCCTCTCCACCGAAGGGCAGGAATCATTCATCACCATCGTGGAACTTGCAAGGATCGAGCTGGGATATCCGAGATTCAGTCCCCTGAAGGCCACCTGGAGTATATGGTTTGCCATATCACCGAGAGCTCCCGAGCCGAAGTCCCACCAACCACGGAAATTCCACGGATGGTATGCAGGATGATAATCGCGGTATTTTGCCGGTCCTATGAAGGCGTCCCAGTTAAGGGTCTTGGGGATGGGAACCTTCTCTGTCGGAGCGGAAATTCCCTGCGGCCACAGAGGCCTGTTGGTGTATGCCTCAATCCTTGTAACTTCCCCTATCTCTCCGTTCCAGAGCCAGTTGAGAGCTCTGCGGGTACCTGCAAACGAAGCTCCCTGGTTGCCCATCTGGGTGGCCACGCGATATTTTTTTGCCATCCTGGTGAGGAGCCTGGACTCGTAGGGATAGAGCGTCATGGGCTTTTCGACATAGACATGCTTGCCGGCGGCAATGGCGTCTGCGGCGATGACGGAATGGGTATGGTCCGCAGTTGCGATCATCACGGCGTCAGCCTTGTCCAGCATCTTGTCAAACATCTTCCTGTAGTCGTTGAACTTCTTGGCTTTGGGATATTTGTCGAACACATGGCCGGCATAGTCCCAGTCCACGTCGCACAGGCCGATAATGTTCTCGGTCTCCATGGCCTCGAGGTCGGAGGCTCCCCGACCGCCGATTCCGACGCCCAGGATGTTGAGTTTGTCTGACGGAGCCAGATTCTTCTTCGCCGCACGCATTCCTGATGCGAAAACTTCTTCAGGAGCAAGGGCAAGACCGGCCGCGGCAGCGCCTCCAGCCCTTAAAAAATCTCTTCTTGAAATAGTTGACATGGTTATGGTTTTAATCGTGATACTTTGCTTTTACAAAAGGGGCATTACGGATATATTCAGCGCTCTCGCCCACTCCCAGCATTACCTGGTCGTCATCATCCATCCCCTCCAGTTCCACTACGAAATCCTTCATCCCGGCGGTCTCAGCCTCGTTGAATATGGTCTCATACCCCACCATTCCGCTCTTGCCGATCTGCCTGTGGTCCTTGATATGAAGAAGTTCGAACCTCCCAGGATATCTGCGGAACCATTCCGCCGGTCCCTGCTGGGCATAAACGCACCAATAGACATCCATCTCGAAGAACACCTTCGACGGGTCGGTATGTTCGAGCAGGTAATCCATCATGAAATACTTCCTCTTCCCGTCACCTATCCTCCTGTATTCGAAGGCATGGCTGTGGTATCCGTATTTGAGTCCGGCCTCATTGCAGAGTTCCCCTATCGCATTGAAATAATCGCAAAGGGTCTGGAGACTCTTCTCGTCAGGATAGAACTTCGCTGAAGGGGTCACTATGTATTTCATACCGGCTGCCTTATGGTCCTTTATGGCTTTTTTCCACCACTCAAGCGCCTTCGTGAAATCATGGTTCGCCATCTCCTCGTCGCTGAGACTGTATGTAGCATGGGAAGACAGGACTTTCAGTCCGGCGGATTCCACGTCCTTCCTGAACTGCTCCGGGGAGACTCCGTAGAAAGTGTTCCCGTCATATCCTGCCGCCTCTACAGAGGTGTATCCCATCCTCTTGAGTTCCTTGAATACCGTCTCATGGTTCTCGGCGTACAGTTTGTCAGGGCTGATCAGGAGCCTGACTGAATAGAGCTGGATGCTCATTTCTTTTTGCGGGAGCTCATCATAAGGGCATTTCCGGCCGAGCCATGGATTGTCCATGCTCAGGATCACGGACCTGTTGACATCACGCAGATGCTTCTCATCCGGGAACTTGACTATATCGCGGTCGTATGTCATGAATCCGTTGATCTCATCCTCCACATCGGCGGTCTGGCAGTATACGGCGGCGGAACAGCCGTGGGTGATGTTGTCCTTGAGGATTACGGCGAATCTGTCGTATTCCTTCTGCACGTCCGCGGGAGTCCACCATTTATGGTTGCGATCCCTTTCCACCCATGTATGTCCCCACTCGGGAGATACGGCCCTGACGCCGAATTCGCCCTGGACATTAACGTACTCGGGGCGGAAATAATGCATCTTCGGCTCGGGATAGTGATGGAAGTCAAGAATGTCGCCGCAGGCGTGATGGTTGCCGCCGGAAGCGGAGTTAATGAGCCTCGTGGGATCCTGCTCCCTGGTGAAACCGACGACTTTTTCCGTGTCGAATTGCCCCCAGGACTCGTTGAAAGGAACCCATACGACTATGCACTGGAAGCCTTTCAGAGAGGAGATGATCTCTCCCCATTCGCGGTAGAAATTCGCCTTGGCATCCTCCGGGACATTGCTGTCATTCCCTTCCTCGAACTTATCGTCGGCCCAGGATCCGCCGCCGGCGAAGAGCGAAGGCATGTCCTGCCAGACGACGATCCCGAGGCGGTCGCAATGGTAGTACCACCGGGCAGGCTCGGTCTTGACATGCTTGCGGATCATATTGAATCCGAAATCCTTTGTCTTCACGACGTCATATTCCAGGGCGTCGTCGGTCGGGGCCGTGTACAGGCCGTCAGGCCACCAGCCCTGGTCCAGAGGGCCGAACTGGAAAACGGCCTTCCCGTTAAGGCCCAGGCGCTTGAAGCCGTCGGGAGTCGTGACGACACTTGTTCCGCGCATCTGGGTGTATCCCTCCACCTTGTCGATGACCTTTGAGCCTCTCATGACCTTGATCCTGACTCCGTATAGATAAGGATCGTCAGGAGACCAGAGATGAGGGTCAGGAACGGTCAGGGCAATCTTGCCGCCGGAAGCACCGGAGGCACTGGCGATGACTTTTCCCGTCGCGGGAGTATCCGTGGAATACCCGGTTCCTCCTTCAAGGAGTTCTATTTCAATTTTTTCGTTCCCCTTCGCCCGGAACAGGTTCACCTCGGCTTCCAGTCTTCCGCTGTCTATGTCGGACACGGCGTACCAATCCCGGATTCCGTTTTCAGGGACTGGCTCTATCCATACGGTCTGCCAGATTCCGCTGACAGCGGTGTACCATATGGCCTCGGGGGTCAGCCTCTGCTTGCCGATGGGATGGGGCATGCCCTCATCGGTCGGGTCAATGACTTTCACGGTCAGTATCTGAGCTCCGCCGCCCCGGAGAGCGCCGGTTATGTCAAGCGAGAATGGAGCGAAGCCTCCTGTGTGCCCTCCAACCTCCTTACCGTTCACAAAGACCTTGGCCTCCCAGTCCACGGCACCGAAATTCAGCATTATACGCTGTCCGGACCAGTCCCGGGGAACCCGGAATTCAGTCTCGTACCAGAGGGCCTCACCAGGTTCCAAAGCCTTTCCCACACCGGACAGGGAAGACTCGATGCAGAACGGAACCAGAATCTGACCGTCCATGGTCACAGGCGCCTGAGACTCTTCAGGCACGATAGCATAGTTCCACAGGCCGTTGAGATTCTGCCAGCGGGCGCGGACCATCTGCGGCCGGGGATATTCCGGAAGGCAGTTCGCCGGATCGACCTGAGAAGCCCAGCGCGTCTTGATACGGTCTCCCGCCGGTTCCCAGGCAAGAGCAACGGCTCCGACAAGGAGCATGGCCGAAGCCGCAATCAAACGTAAAATGTATTTCATCGCATGCAATTTGTCTCGAAAAAAATCCCGGTATATAAATAAGTCTTGACGGGAACGCGTTTTCCCCTCCGTTGCCTGCCACTAATTTAGCAAGTAATACGATTTTCTGCAAACGTTTGGATAAATGCCGGTTTTTCGCTATCTTCAATTCTTGAAAAAAATGATCTTTCCGACATGAAATTCCTACGATTACTGACAGTGTCACTGGCCGCCGCGCTGCTGCTTCCTTCGGCCCGGGCCGGCGTAAAACCCTCAAACCTTTTTTCCGACAACATGGTGCTCCAGCAGAAGACTGCCGTGAACGTGTGGGGAACGGCCTCTCCCGGAGAGACCGTCACTGTCTCTGCCTCCTGGGATTCGAAAAAATACAGGACAGTCTGCGGGGAGGACGGGAAATGGAAGATACCGGTCAGGACTCCGGCGGCCGGAGGGCCCTATACCCTGACCATTAAGGGAAAGGACAGCAAGGTCGTGCTGCAGAACGTACTCGTAGGCGAAGTGTGGCTATGCTCCGGGCAGTCGAACATGGAATTCGAACTGGCAGGGAACTACGGATACGCCAGCGGCTGGCAGAGGGATCTGGCCGAGAGCGGCAGGCTGAAAAAGATGCGTATCCTTCACGTCGGTTACCGGACAGCCCCCGCTCCGCAGGATACGGCGTGGATAAAGAACGGAGGCTGGCAGGAATGTTCGATGGAAACCCTGACTACCTTCTCCGGGACGGCATTCTATTTCGGGAGGGAACTCCTGGAGAATCTGGATGTCCCCATCGGCCTGATTGAAAGCTGCGTAGGAGGGACCCATGCCGAAGCATGGACAAGCTTGGAGGGCCTGAAGACACTGCCGGAAATGGCCGAGTATCTCGAAGTTATCCCCAAGGGCAAAAACACGAGAAAGATGCAGGAGTGGATCGGACTGGTCACGAAGACGGATCCCGGTTACGTCGACGGGAAGCCGGCGTGGGCCGCTCCGGATTTCGATGACAGTTCATGGGAAGACTTCACCCTGCCCTGGACGGCGACCAGGGTCGACAAAGCCGAGCGCGACTCCTTCACATGGCTCCGCAGGGAAGTGGACGTCCCGCAGGGATGGGCCGGACGGGATCTGGAAATCGCCGTCGGCCACCTCGGAGAAAAATGTACGGTATTCTATGACGGAGAGACCCTTTGCAGCATGAAAGGCCCCAACTGGGTCCAGGCCAGGGTGCCGGCCAGGCTCGTCCATGCCGGAAGAAGCGTCATCACCTTCCATATCATGTCCCGAAAGACCAAATATCAGGACTCTCCCGACAGACTGAGATTCTTCCCCGCCGACGAACACGACGCCGAGACACCTCTCATCGGGACATGGAAGAAAAGGAACTCCATGTCGACGGAGGGATTCCCGCAGGCCCCGTTCCAATACGGGGACGCCACCTTCCCCTCCTCCCTGTACAACGGCATGATAGCCCCGCTCAAGGATTTCGCAGTGAAGGGAGCCATCTGGTACCAGGGAGAGTCCAATGTGGAAAGGGCAGACCGGTACGCCCCCCTGCTGTCGGCGATGATAGGCAGCTGGAGGGACAGCTGGAGCTACGGTTTCCCCTTCTACATAGTCCAGCTGGCCAATTACGGGGCTCCCCAGACACAGGCCGAAGACCTGGACTGGCCGAGGCTGCGCGAAGCCCAGACCAGGACGGCCCGGAGCGTCGGGAACAGCGGACTTGCCGTCACCATCGACATAGGGGATGCCAACGACATCCATCCCAAGGACAAGCTGGACGTGGGATACCGCCTCGCTCTGCTCGCGAGGGCGAAGACCTACGGCGAGGACATAGTCTGCGAAGGGCCCGTCTATGAAGGATATGAAATCGAAGGGAGCCGGATCAGGGTCAGGTTCACGAGCGCCGACGGCCTCAGGGCATGCAGGGGCTCCTCCCCCTCCGGATTCTATATCGCAGGGAACGACAGGGTGTTCCACGAAGCCGAAGCCGTCATCGACGGAAAGACCGTGCTCGTCAGCTCTCCGCAGGTCCCAGAGCCCGTAAGCGTCCGATACGGCTGGGCAGACAACCCTTTCTGCGACCTTTACAACTCCTCCCTCCTTCCGGCCTGCCCTTTCCGCACCGACGACTGGTGATCAGGGAACGAGATATTTGCTGAAGAACTGCCAGATGTGTTCGCCGGCGTCGAAATTGTAGGTGCCGACCGAGTGGTCGCCGCCCTGGATTTCATAGTACCAGACCTCGGTCCCGTCTGTCCCTCCCACATATCTGTGTCTGATGATCACAGGGCCAACGGGGTCGTATCCCTCGATTTTGTCGGTGATTTCCTCAAGGCATCTGTCGGCGGAGGCGACACTGCCGACCGCAAGTTTCACAGGCATGTATTCGCCCCATCCGCCTTCATTGGCAAGGTCCCCGTCGATCATGGAAGTCATGTCGAGCGAGCCGTGCATTTCCATGAAAGGCAAAGGCCGAGGCATGGTCATCTCCCTGTATATCCAGCACATGAGAAGGCCCGACATGCTCGCTATGGCCCTGAAGGTCCGGCTCCCCCTGAAAGCCGTCAGATAGCACATTTCCCCTCCGTTGGAATGGCCTGTAAGGAAGATGTTGCTGCGGCTGAGGGAGTATTTCTTACGGATGAAAACGGCCATCCTCTCCACGACCTTCACATCGTCCGTCTTCATATTGTCCTGAAAGGGATAGCCCACGTTCCAGCTCGGCACGCCTTTCCCGTCAGGAAGTCCCTGCGGAATGCAGAGGGCGAAACCATGGACCCGGGCGGCCTTCTGCATGGTGGAAAGGCAGGGGTCACCCTCGCGTATGGGGCCTCCCCTATGCAGCAGGAAGACAAGCGGAGCGTCCTTGCCAAGGCCTTCCGGAAGATATGTCAGCATCTCCCTTTCCGTTCCGCAGATTCTCGCACGGTCCAGGCGGATTTCCTGCGCCCGGAGGAGCGGCATCATGGCCAGAAGGACGGCAATCAACTGGATTTTCTTATACAAAGCGCTCTATTTCAAATATTTGCTGAAGAATTTCCAACATTCCTCGCCTGTGTTGATGTCATCGGTACCCCAGGAATGGCCTCCGTTCACTATCACATAGAGCCAGTTTTCCATTCCGTCAACGCCGTCCGTGAATTTATGTCTGACGACGAAGCGGCCGTTTTCCGGGTTCAGTCCCGGAATGGTGTCGCATTTCTCCCTGAGGCAACGGTCCCTGGCGGAGAAATAGTTGATCGCTATCGGCACGGGCATGTACTCTCCCCATCCCCCTTCGTTGGTAAGGTCCCCGTCCATCGATGAAGTCGTGTCCAGGGAACCGTGCAGTTCGAAGACCGGTATGGGTCTGGGCGCTTCCATCGTACGGTATATCCACGCCATGAGAAGTCCCGAAAGCGGGGCCACCGCACGGAATACATCCTGGTCGCTGAAGGCCATCAGGTAGCACATCTCCCCTCCGTTGGAATGTCCGGTAAGGAAGGCGTTGTACGGGCTGAGGCGGTATTTTTTCTGAACGGCCCGGGCAATCGAGCACAAGGCCTTCACGTCATCCACCTTCATGTCCTTCTGGAAAGGATAACCCACATTCCAGCTGGGTTCCTTCTTGGAGTCGTCGAGTCCCTGCGGGTATACCACGGCATAGCCGTATTTTTCTGCCGCGAACTCGAACGTGGGCTCGGGGGTGGCCTTGCCGCCATGGCCGTGCAGGACCATGACCAGGGCGGAGCCCTCCTTCAAAGTGGTCGGAAGGAAGACGTTCCATGTCCGTTCCAGGCCGTCCACCACTATGGATCCCTTCTCGCGCCTCTGGGCTGAAACAGGAAGTACCAGTACGGCCAAAGACAGTATGATCAAGAGTTTACGCATATCCATATCTTTCCTTATCTGCTCGTTTCAAGAATGACGGGACCGGCGAGACCGGCCTTCTGGAGAGGGTCGTCCCTGCGCCAGTAGTACCATGTCGCGAACGCCTTGCGGCGGGGTTCCGGACGGTCGTCCCCCCATTTGAAGAATTTCGGGAGACGTCCGGGGGCGAATCCTTTCTCTCCCCTGTCCTCCCCGAGATCGAAGTCGGCGGGATACTGCTCGTCGCCTATGAGCCTGTTGGCCCAGTTGACCGTCACGGCAACCTCTATGGTATTCCTGCCGCTCCGGACAAACCTGCTTATATCCCTCCTGTAAGGCGGATACCAGAGCGTGTCCACACACTCCCCGTTAACCTTGAGCACAGCGATGTCGTTCATTTCTCCGAGGTCAAGCACCGCTTTACGGGGCTTCGCTTTCATTTCCAGTGAACGGGTATAGACCGCAGTGCCGGCGAAATACCTGACCCGCTCGTCATCCGAGGACGAGAAGTCCCCGATTCCGGTCCCTGAAAGGACGAATTCGGGATCATCGTATGCAGGACGGAAACGCACGTCCCATCCTGAATCAATTTCCTTTCTGTCAACCAGTTCCGGTTCGGGGCCGGCAATCTTCTCCAAGGCGTTTTCCCGGTCGTACGGCTTTCTGCGAAGCACTATGAATCTGGACTGCCAAGGCTCCAGACGGAGCGACACCTCAGTCCTGTCTCCGACGGAACGCCACTGGGAAGCGGCTCTTGTGAATCCGTTCTCAGCATTCCAGATCTCGGGCAAAAGGCCGCTTATGCGAAGCGACACCGTCGTCTCGCGAGCCGTCGACGATAAATTGGCGACATAGAATATGTCGGCCTCCGGACAGCGGCGATGGACTACGGCGATATTTTCTTCGCTTGTATAATCAGGAGAAAGTCCCATTGCCTTCATGGCTTCCTCCCTTGTCGGGAATATCCTCTTCCCGTAATATTTCTTCCACAGGTCGTCGGCCTTTATCGCAACGGCCCCGTCACATGCGGGATAATCCTTGAGTCCTGCCGACACCGAGGGCCTGGAGGCGACTACGACAGCGCCGGCCTCTACAAGGGCGGATATCCTGTCCAGGACCTCGGGGAGCATCCCTTTCGATTCAGGAAACTCCAGAGTCAGGTATTCCCTGCCGGAAGGAAGGACGACCCTGCCGTCACGGACGCGGATATCCATGTCCAGGAGGTCTTCCGTCAGCATCGCGTCAGTAACCCTGTCAGGAACGGAGTCCACGGAAAGATGGTCTATAACCTGTTCTCCCTGCTGGAGAAGGTACTGGGCCCTGCCGAGATAGTGGAAAAAGGCCTTGCCCGGTTCGAACCAGGTCTGATGACGGCCGAAATGGGTTCCCCACCACCCCATCGTGAATCCGGGCTTCCAGCGGTCGCTGTCCTCCCTGACCCACTGCATGGCCCACTGATGAAGGTATAGGCGGTTCGCCCCTGAAGCGAAAGCCTCTTCAGTCGCCGGCTTGAGCGAGGCTGGATCCTCCGTGAAACGGCTGTTTTCAGGAGCGGAGATATATGCTTCGGCGCCTATGAGCGTATGTCCTGCCGCCCTGGCTCCCGCAGAGACTTCGACACGGATGCTTCCGTCTCCTCCGGAATAGGACTTCCCCAAAGGCATATCGGCGTCAGCCGCCCCGGCTATCGCCGAAAGGACGTTTCCGGAGGGTTCGGGGCAATATTCCATTCCCGCTTCCTTCACACGGTCGCGGGAAACCCGGTTGCAGCTGCGACGTACCACGACTGAGACCATGTGTTCAAGATCATGACGGAACCTGTCCCCGAGAGGAGATTCGAGGCTAGGATCCATGGCATAGGGCAGCCAGGGGAAAGGATCATAGCCCATGGCGGTCCTGAACTCCTTCCTGAATCCACGGGTCCAGTCCTGCTCCGCCCCGTCATAGGCTCCGACGAGGATCTGTCCCATTTCCCTGCCGACGCTCGCTCCGAGCCTTTCCCTGAGAGGATCGAGGACATTGTCCCAGTGAGAGTCCACGAGAATACTGTCCATCCTGTTCACTTCCAGGGTCTTGCCCCTGAGCTCATCAGTCACAGGATGCGGACGCGACATCGTGCATGTATATCCGATGCGGAATATCCTCCACTTTCCCTGAGGGGCGTCCCAGTCTATGACTCCCCCCCTGCAGTCTTCCGTCAGGTCAACGCCTCTGCCTTCCTTTCCCTCCTTCATAGCGATGACGGCGATGTCATGGTAGTTCTCTCCGGCAGGACGTCCCATCCTGAAAAGCAGGATGCGGCCGCCGTCCACAAGGGTGTCGACGCTCATCAGCCGTTGCATCCCCTTGGACGGAGAATCAACCCAGGGGCCGCCCATGGAGGAATTCCCGGGACAATTGTGAAGCCCGATCTCCAAACCGAGGCGTTTTCCCTCGGCGCAGGCGAACTTCAGGGTCTCCCAGTACGCTGGGCTGCGGTAGGTCTGCCAGTCGTTGAACGAGTTCGATATAGAAGCCTCGGCATCCAGCGGCATGGATGAGACGTTGAACACGACAGCGCCTCCGAGGCCTTCTTCGCACATCCCTTCAAGCTCCTCATTCACAGCAGCGTAGGTATAATTCGACCCCATCCAGTACCACATCGCATAAGGGCGGAAGGACATCGGAGGATCGCTGAATCCCTTTTCAAGGCTCTGGGACCGGCAGATGGCCGGCAGCGAGAGCAGCAGCGTAATGACGAGGAATCTTGCGGATTTCATGGGCGACGAAAAAAATCTTTCATAAGTAAAACCGGCCGGGATGCACCACCCGGCCGGCAACCAAATAAACTAACCTAACTATGTACTAATTCCAGTCCCAACCGGGATTCTGGGCAAAGCCATTCGTGGTAGATTCGTGCATGTAAACAGGGATCGGACGCAGATAATACTTGTCCGTCTTGTCGGAAGCGAGGAAACCTGCCTTCGCAGCCTTGACGTTATGGGCTATCGTCCTCTCATAGAGGGTGTGGGTCCTCTTGAGGTCGAACCACCTGTGGCCTTCGCCGATGGTCTCGCGGCCGAGTTCGTCCAGGATATCGTCAATTGTTATGTCGGCTCCGGTCCTGGCCTCGGGATCGACTCCGTCAGGGGTCTTTGAAAGATCCACGGAAGCGTTCCTGACAGCCATGTACCTCTGGGCGGCGACATCCTTGTCACCTGCCTTCAGATGCGCTTCAGCCGAAGTAAGGTAGGTATGGGCGAGCCTCATGAAAGGCACGTCGATCTCATTATGCTCGGAATAGGGAACAAAGTACTTCGTCATGGTGATCCATCCGTACTGGGAATCGACCATTGAGCCGTCCTCGTACATGTGAGGCGTATAAATGTGGCAGTTCGGATACATGGCAAGGACGTCCTCCGACTTGAAGGTCTTCCATGCTCCGTCCTCATAATACTTGTCACCTTCCTCGACGCCGGGGCAGTAGATGACCCAGTCGCCTTCCTTGACTACGATTCCTGAGGGAGTTGTCTGCTCGATCTCGGCAGGATATATTCCCATGAAGAAATCGTCATACCTCTTGTCGAATCCTCTGAGTTCGGGATGGTAGAGGCCGCAGAGGAACTTGGTGGCTACACTGCCGTCATCCGCAACGCCTATCCAGCCGCCCCTTCCGGTAGGAACGCCGTAGAGGAGTTCTCCGTTGTAGGCAGTGGTATAGTGGCCGCTGTAGTTCTGGCCGTACTTACCGCCGCCGTACCTGGTAGCGAAAATGGTCTCGGAGTTCTCGTCAGCTAACCTCTGGGCAGGGCTCAGGGTGATTGCGCCCATGCTGTTTATCACGTCGTCCGCATAGGCTGCGGCCTTCGCGAAATCCGTGCCTTCAGCTCCGAGCTTGCCGTTGTAGTTCCAGCCTCTGGTGAGGTAGACCTCCGCAAGAAGCTGCCTGCAGGCCTCCCAGTTCGCGCGTCCCTTGTCGTTCTTGGACAAAGCGGAAAGTTTGGGAAGATTGTCCTTGATGCCCTCGAGATTCTCGATCAGATTGGCATAGATTTCAGCTTCGGTAGCCTTTACAGGTTCCATTTCAGGAGCAAGGACCTCCTCGTCATGCCAGGGGAGAGCTCCATATTCCTGGACAAGTCGGAAATAGTAAAGGGATCTCAGGAAAATAGCCTCGGCCTTAAGGACCTTTATCTCCTCGGGATACTGGTCTTCGAGGTTCTTCGCCCTCGTGACAGCCGTGTTGCAATAGGCGATAGAGGAGAACAGTCCCCAATGGCCGCCGGTATTGTTGGACGACGACAAGTTGGCGGGATTGTACTCGTTGATGCCTGAATTGTCACTAAAACGAGTTGATGCGATGTCGGTGCCCACGTCATCGGGCGTTCCTACGGAGCCGACGCCGGAATAGCAGGAAGTTATGAGTTCCTTGTACCCCTCAATCGTGGAATACACCTTGTTCGCAGTCAGGTCTCCCTTCGGGTCTTCCTCCAGGAACTTGTTGCAGGAAGCGAAGGTGACAACAGCAGCCGTCAACAGAAAGAGTATATTTATCTTTTTCATAATCATTGAACATTTTAGAATGAAACATCCAATCCGAAGAGATAGGTAGCGGTACTGAAAGTCAGACCGACCGCAGAATAGAACTGCCATTCAGGATCCCAGCCCTTGTGCTTGTACTTGGACCATACGAACGGGTTGTTGGCGGAGAGATAAACCCTTGCGCGGCTCATGCCGATCTTCTTGGCAACCTTGTCGGGAAGGGTGTATCCGAGGGTGACGTTCTGGAGACGGGTCCAGGAAACGTTCTCGATGTAGATTGAATTCACATAGGTGTTCCTGCGGTTGCAGTCAGGATAGTACCATGTGTTGGAAGGATTGTCGGGAGTCCAGTAGTCCAGCCATGCAAAACGCTTGTTGTCCTGATGGTCTCCGCGGCCGAAGTCCTGCAGGCAGGAATCGAAACCGGCTACGTTGTGGACATGGTAGAGGAAGAAGGAGAAGTCCAGATTCTTCCAGTAGAAGGTGTTGGTCATACCTCCGGTCCAGTCGGGAGCATAGGTTCCGAGGACGGTCTTGTCGTCTTCGGTGATATGTCCGTCAGGAACTCCGTCGGGACCGCTGACATCCTTGACCTTGACCCAACCGGGACGTGACATGCTTCCGTACTGGTCCTTGCAAAGCTGGGATTCCTCTCCGGTCTGCCAGATTCCGTCGAACTTGTAATAGTAGACGGCGGTGACAGGCTCACCGACGATGTAGGCCTGCTGGATACTGCTGGAGGACATTCCTGCTCCATAGACGGCAGTCATTGACGAACCGTACATCAGAGGAACTCCGAACGCAAGGGATTTGACCTTGTCGCGGTTGCGGGAGAAGTTGATGTTGGTCTTCCAGGTGAAGTCCTTGTTGGAGATGTTGATGGTGTTGAGGGTGAGCTCAATACCTCTGTTCTGCGTCTTGGCGTAGTTTCCGGTGGTGGTGCTGAATCCGATATCGTTAGGAATCGACATACCCATGATAAGGCCGGAAGTCTGCCTGTCGTAAAGATCGGCGGCAAGGGAGATCCTGTCGTTCAGGAAGCCCATCTCGATACCGAGGTTAGCCTCCTTGGTGATTTCCCAGGTAAGGGACTCGTTGCTGAGGTTCGAAGGAGCGTAACCGCTGAGGCCTGAACCGATATAGTAGGATGAAACTCCTACAAGTGCTGAGGTCTGATAAGGGGCCACAGAGTCATTGCCCACGGTTCCGTAGCTGAGGCGGAACTTGAGGTTGGAGAATACGTTCCAGTCCTTTATGAAAGGCTCCTCGGAGGCGCGCCATGCGACAGCTGCCGAAGGGAAGAAATGCCACTTGTGTCCCGCGGCGAGCTTGGAGGATCCGTCGTAACGTCCGCTGAGAGTCAAGAGGTACCTGTCCTTGTAGGCGTAGTTGACACGACCCATGAAGGAAGCGAGCTGCCAAGCGGAGTAGTCGGAGTAAGGCATTCCGTCACCGTCGGACTCGCCGACTCTTCCGGCGCTCTCGAACTGATACCATTTGGTGTTCTCAGTCCAGTTGCTGGCCGAGAAGAAGAAATTCTCGAATCTCGACCCGGAGAGGCTGTTCATGAGGCTGGCGTTCACCTTGTGGTCAGCTTTCTCCCAGTTGTAGGTGAGGGTGTTATCCCAGGTCCAGAGGACTGTCTGCTGAGGATTGTAACGGGCAAGTACATCCGCCGGATTCATTCCCGCAGACTTGGAGTAATAACCAACGGAGAAACCGTCGCGGCTCTCGGATGCATGGGCGGAAACGGCGCTCCTGGCGGTCAGGCCCTTGACCGGCCTCCACTCGAGGTAGAGATTGCCTACGAAATCCTGGGTGCGGACTTCCTCTTCATAGTTTCCGTTCCTCTCCTCGATGAGAGGGCTGAAGTCTCCTGTGTTGGAAGGGAAGTATACGAGGTTGCCCTCGTCATCCCAGGGCCATGTAGACCAGCGCCTGCGGACGGCGGAACGCATGATTTCAGGAGAACCGACGTTGCGGATGGCATAAGCGTAGTTGGCAGTGAAGCCGGCGCTGAGCTTGTCCGAAATCCTTGCGTCGATGGAACCGTTGAAATTGAATCGGTTGTAATCCTCGGGACGGACGACGCCCTGGGTCCTTTCATAACCCGCGGAGAAGTGATAGTTCACGTTCTCGGTACCGCCTGCGAGGGATACGGTATGGTTCGTCTTGAATCCGGTATGGGTGATACCCTTGATCCAGTCATAGTATCTTCCCATCTTGATGTTCTCGAATTCCTCGTCGGTACGGGGGTCTCCCCAGTATCCGTAACCGACGGTCATGTCGATATAGTCGTTGTACTGCTCGGCAGACATGAACTCAGGCTGGTTGACGGCCTTTACTATACCGGCATTTCCGGAATAGCTGACCTTGGCCCTTCCGGTATGTCCCCTCTTGGTGGTGACGAGGATGACACCGTTGGCGCCCTTGGATCCGTAGATCGCGCAGGATGCGGCGTCCTTGAGGATGTCGACCTTGTCGATGTCAGCAGGGTTGATGAGGTTGATGTCTCCGCCGATGGCTCCGTCGACTACGACGAGAGGGGCGTTGCTCCTGTTGAACGAGCTGTTACCGCGGATGACGGTCGTGAAGGGGGCTCCAGGCTTACCTCCCTGGTCGGCGAGGATGTTCACACCTGCGACCTGGCCCTTGATAGCGTCGAGGGTCTGGGTGGGAACGAGCCTCACGATGTCGTCGGAAGCTACTGAAGCGACGGCTCCGGTAAGGTCTCTCTTCTTGACGGTGGCGTAACCGATGGCCACAGCCTCGTCGAGACGGAGCACATCAGTCGCGAGGGTTACGTTCAGAACATCGGAAGCGGGATTCAGGGTCTGGGTAACGAAACCGATGCAGGATACTTCGACGGCAGTACCGGAAGGAACCTCGATTGAATAATGTCCGTTGTTGTCGGTAACGACTCCCTTGTTGGTGCCGGCGATCACGACGGCGGCTCCGGGAAGAGGCTCCCCGTTGGAGTCCGTGACAGTTCCGGACAGTCTCCTGGGTCCCTGTGACGAGGCTGTTGCGACTCTGGTCTGCAAAGGAGTGAGGACGATCTTGTCATCCATTACCTTGCAGTCCACATTCGAGCCGGAGAACAGACGGTCCAGAACGCTGGAGAGACTTTCTTCTTCCGCATTGACGGAAACTCTGCGGGCCGTGTTGACCTTCGAGTTCTCATAGAAGAAAGTCATGCCTGTCTGCTCCTCGATCTGCTTCATGACGGACACGAGCCTGGCATTATTGGCGTTCACGGTAACAGTGGGCGCCTTGGCCTGGGCGTGCATCGACATGAGATTCAGGACGAAACAGAAGAGCGGAATGAGCGCAAGACGCGCCAACCAACTCGAAAAATTGGTCAGTTTCTTCATAAATCTTTAGTGATTAATAGTTGAATAATAAAAAGTGGTGTTCTTTATCTCTAATAGACTTCTATATCGTTCACGCTGCCGTCCGCGCTGCGCTTGTCCA